>Ga0123342_1001770_pt1 | contig 36488 bp, 19 predicted proteins | sample Turbeawhitnodule_FD_89960 | JGI IMG/M metagenome (GOLD analysis project Ga0123342, IMG submission 89960) | Root nodule microbial communities of legume samples collected from Mexico - Turtle bean Mexico white nodule | ecosystem: Host-associated > Plants > Roots > Nodule | place: Mexico: Nepantla... | reverse complement strand
TCTTTTTTTTTTTTTGTTTTTTTTTTTTTTATTTTTTTACATTTCAGTTCAACACATTTCTCTTCTTTTTGTTTTTCATGGTAGATTACCGATTCAACAAGAAAGTTAACATGCCATTTTAATAGTAACGACCGAACTGAACATTGAAATGACAGAACCATTTTTTGTTTTCCTATGTAGACAACAGATATTTTATTAAGTGAACAAAGGCCTGGTACAATGTTAAATAAAATGTTCTGCTACTTTTTCCCAGTGATTTGATGAGTTGGAATGGAAAAGATAAATGCAATCATAGAAAGAAGATACAGTGAGGCATGCAGATTTTCATTTAAAGCTTAAGCATAGATGTGCGGTTAGTGATCCAAATTCAACTACAAGCATGAGTATTTTTCAAGTAACTCTTCTGTTTGGAAGTCAAATTTAGCAACGCAAGTCTAAAGAATGGTTTTTCACTTTACACATTCCACATTATCATTTTTATACACGTTAGTACGAAGTCAAGACCAATTGGATTAGACTGACTAAATACATGTTCAGTGAATGAGTTTAATCATTGTAGTTATAATTGGTGTGCAAGAAAACCTACTAGTTATCTGTGTGAATATAGATTACAGTTGACAACCGAATCACGTTAAATTCTGTATTGTCTATTTTTTACAGTTGATTATGTGTTAATTCCGCGTGCGTTTTTTCAATCAATTCACGTAGAGAAAAGCTTGTGAATGACGTTAAGCAGTTAGTGTTTTGATTCTATGCATCGAGGGGACAAATAGCTGGCGTAGCAAACGGAGACATGCTGTATTCACAAGTAATCACATGCTCAAAATATGCTATGCTATATCAAATCACACCCATTTCATATATCATGCTCCTTTTAATCCAATTTCCATTACAAAAATCATTTCCTTTCAAACTTCAAAAAACTGCTTCCCATTCTCTCATCACACACAACTTCACTTTTCCAACGTGCTTCTCAAGCTTTTCATGCTTTTCTAATCTAAGAACCCATCTTTGTAGTTCCTTCTTACATGTTGTGGAAACGCGTAGTTTTATTCCTGATAGATTAAAAAAATCAGAATGCAATGTAGACTCCCAATTATTGGGTACAAAGTCATAAATCTAACTCTAACAAGTTTGTCACATGGCTTCCCTATGTGTAGTTTGCATTTTTGTTCTTTGCTTCAAAGCCCAAAAATAAAAAAAGCTTCCCAGACAAAACTTTTTGTACATACTATCCTAATCTTGATCGTAGCATCTAATATGATAACTTATTATATATTTCTTTATTTATACTGGGATTATTCTCTGCCATCTCGTAATTACAACCCACCAAATTAATTAACTTTGTTCACAAAGGTTTCAATTTCACCATATTCCTTTCTTCACCTTCCAGCTACCACTTTAGGAAAAAGTAACATAGCCAACTTCCATTTTTGTTGTGCAAGGAACCCAACTCCTTCACCAACTATATTTTATTGAAACAAGAACACCCTCAAACCCATTGTTAAGTAACTCGCAATCATCTCACCAATAAATGTTGATGTATACGATAAAGAGGTTCGTTACTGAATTTAAGGTTGAATTCAGTTTGTCCCATTGGTTTTGGTTGATGCCATTATATGTCATCTTGAAACTCCTTGGTTTGCTTCATCTACTTTGTTTCCTTAACACAAATTCATACTTATAATTCTATTAATTATCGAAAGAAGTACATATACTCTTCGGCAATATGATATGAATATTATAAATTATTTAACTAGTGGGTCATCTCATAAGTTTAACGAACAAGTATTAGAATAAATCACTCTGGTACTATATTGAAAAATGTTATTTTAAATCTAACTCAATTTCATAAAATGGTTTAAATATAAAATTTGCACCCATCTATATATTATGAAATGTCTTAGTCTTTAGTCGATTTGTCATCTTTCACCATTTTAATTTCTCATAGGTTTTACTTGTTAAAGATGTGATTTATACCGTTTGACAAATACATATTCATTCTTGCTTTAACATTGAATTGTAGAGTCCAGTCAAGCTCAAATTCGCAACGAAACACCTCAGAAGTAGCCAGCAGCAACTGAAATTGACCCTATTTGATGTATGTGTATAAATATATATATATATATATATATATATATATATATATATATATATAGAGAGAGAGAGAGAGAGAGAGAGAGAGAGAGAGAGTTTGATATAGAGTATTTAGGTGTTAATTTAATATGAAGAGAAGGAAACGTAAGAGTGATCTCTACCTATGGTAGATATTTTATTTTGGGTTTTGTTTGTTAATTTCAAGGGGTTTGGTGTGCGATCTGGAATCTGGAATCACCACATGCATTCAACGCGTTATTATTCAAATTTTTATTCTTCACACCTTTTCAGAACAAGGCTTACAATATAACTCAAATATCTCCATCAATTAAAAAGATCAAAGGTCTCTCAACATTAAAATTAAGTGTTTCTGGATTTATATTATTTTCAAAATTTAAACCAGATAAAATTGACTTAGCTTTCGTTTAATCAGATCCAACTGAATTCAGTAAATTAAATTTAATATTTATAATCATGTATTAAATTTGTAATTTACAAATTCAATGAGTATGAACAAATTAATAATGCGATTCTTCTTTTATTAATTGCTATTATTATAAAATTATTAAATATAAATTAATTGTAAAGATAAAAAATAATTAGTCACTAATTAAATTATATATTATTATAGACAAAAAGTATCTAAAGTAAATTTTAAAAGTTTTTAAATTAATATCTAATTTTAATATTTTATTAGTTATTAAAATTTTAATTATCAATTTTATAATTTAAAATAATTGGTAAGTAAAACATTGATAACTAATTAAATATTAATTTATAAATTTTAAAAGAAATATTTTTTAAAATATAATAATTAATTATTATTAATCTTTAAAATTATTTTTTATTTAATAATTTTGTTGTGTATTTTTAAACCAAATAATATGTGAATGTTTTTTCAAAATGAAACTTTGTACATTTGTTTTGAAATAAATTTGATTAATTATTCAGGTTGATTTGATCTACTTCATAAATAAAAAATAAAATGAATAAAAAAATGATTAATTTGAATATGACGTGAACACACTTTCAGAATATTAATACCCAAACGTTGAAAATTAACGAACCCAACCCAATTATCTCTGGTTGATGATGTTACCTTAAAAAATATTGCACGTGACAGATTTATTATTACCGAATACTTTTCTTGTCTTGTATCATTTAGTGTATACGCTTCTGACGTATTGTCCCTTAATTAAGACGATAAACGGATAAGAAAAATAATGCAAATGATTTGGAGGTGTCTATGTTCCTTAAATAACATAAACTTAGATCTATCCTTGTCACTGTTATATTATGGGGGTGTTTTATATGTTTTTTTTTTATAATTTATAAGTTTATTTAACTACTTCATAATTTATTTTAAACAATATCAAGTTATTTGTTAGATAAAATTATTTTAATAATTCTCACCTTATTTGTAAACGTCACCTTAACTTGTGGTTTATTTTTTAAGTAATTAATTTCTGTTTCTATTTCATTCATATTATTTATTTATTTATGTGAAATCTTTTATTAAAAATTGTCTGCTTATCTTGTCACATATATCAAGAATAAAAAGTGTATAAATATATTATAAAATTTTATTCTTTATTTTATTATCATTCGTTATCTCTAATATTTTAGTTTATTTAATTTTTTTCTAAGTTTAAAAATAATTTGACTGTTTGTACTATTAGATTACATTTCTCACGAGGGAACAAAATAAAAATTAAATTAAACTTATTAAAGTTGTAATATAGGCAAGTAGTTTAAATCCTACTAAGAAATAAGTATTTATTTTTCTCTTCTTTTAGTGTTTTGTTAAGAAGAGATGTTATTGACGTGAGATTTGATATTTGATTATTTACTAGGAGTTTTATTGGATTTATGGAGAAGACTTTTTCTAGTAGGCACTCTACATTCAAGTACATTTGATATTACTTAGATGTATAAAGAATATATTGATATGTCTTTATATAAAAAAATTGTATCACTACAACAAAAACATATTTTTAACGGAGGTTATATTTAGTATATTTAGCAATTTTAATTCCTACTAAATTTATTTTCTGTGATTTGTCTTTTTTTGGAAAGAGTTCGCGTTACTAATTAGTAACTGGTTTTTATCAGTTTAAAGATTAAGAACAAGATCAATGGCAAACAAAATGCAAAATATGTAAACCAACACATGTTGTCAATATATCACTTCTAATTTATTTATCATTTGGGTCAATTGCATATATAAATATTTATTCCTCCAATCATCTTCCTCTAAAACAATTAACATAATGTGGATAAATTGTTGTTAATTAAGTGATTTACTTACGTTTTACAGTTTTACAAATATTTCAGCATTTGACTTGTATGAATATCTCTTATTGTAATATGGTTATTGAATTTCTTATGTGTCTAGGGCCAAGAATTTGAGAGAATTAAGTCTTGATGGATGCAATAATCTGGTTACCATTCATGAATCAGTTGGACTTCTAGCTAACCTTGTTTTTCTAAGTGCTTCAAAATGTACGCTACTAACAAGTTTTGTGCCAACAATCTATTTGCCTTCTCTTGAATACCTTTCCTTAAACCTCTGCATAAAACTAACATTCTTCCCAAAGATTAGTGGAACGATGAACACCAAACTAAGATTAATATATAACACGATCTTGATGGTGTTTTTTGCAAGCTCCACAGTACAACATTGTTGTGATTGCGTTTCTTTAAAATTTGTGATGCAGTAGTGTTTCTTCAATTTTAATAACACTAATTGCAACAATGTATTCTCTCATTTCTCACACTAAATTTTTGTAAAGTAATTCCTCAAGTTTATGGCACAGTAAAATCAATCAAACCATGCATGCATTTAAATGATGAATACATCAATATATAAACATAAACATAAACATGCCTATACACATTTCATTACAAAAAAAAATAAGGAAAAGTAAGAACAATAACAATGGTTGTACCTTGTACTTAGCAACCACTTTGTTGACCTTCTTCACGTCACCTACTGTGAAAATCAACCCCACATTGAAACAGAGAGACGAAAAACCAATCGGATAGAGTGTTCTTTTATGAGAGACCAACCTGAGAAACGCAAGATGGTTTCAATTTCAAAATGAAAACATACAGAGAAACTAAATGGGAGGAAATGAAAACAAGAGAAAGAAGAGAAAGATGACGCTTGTAAAGAGATGGAGAGCTTGCAGAGAGATTAATATTTTTCTAGGGTTTGAGGTGCGAAAGTGTATAAAAACATTGAGGGCTCCTCTTCAAAATGAAAACTGAAAAAATGAAGGGAAATAAAAAAATTTCCTGCGGTTCATTAAAAAATCGTGGAGAGTTATTAGGGTTTTTCCAAAACCTTTGGTACATGCATGTTTAATGGAGGTTATTACAACCCCTAACAAAACACCTGTCTTAAAGTTAAACATTTTTGTAGTATATAAATATACTTGCGTGTGAATAAATATGCATAAAGAACTATATGCATGAGTGGTATATCTCTATAAAGGGAATTGAATAGAATTTCAAAAAGCTTTGAAATCGGTTTGGAGTACGATGATGATCAAGCCTTTTGACGTGAGTTGATTTTAAGATTTCACATTTTATGGATTGCACTTTGTTTATGGTTTTTCATTTTTAAGCATAATATGGTGAGAAACTCAGAGAAGATTCTCACTAAACACGAACTTAACCAAGTGGTTAAGTAAGTGTGAAGGTTCAATTCTAGATGGTAAAAAGAAAACATAATTATATTGTGATGATGATGTAGAGGTACAAAATTAAAGCATATAATGAAAAATAGCAAGATGTAAAAACCAAAAAGGAAAAGAAGAACACAAGAATTATCAAATATATTAATACAATATTTAATAAGAATTGAATTCAACCTGAAATTTAAACACTCGTTGTTTTCTTTTGAAACATACTCACAAATTTCTGTTGAAACTTCCGTTGAAACTATATTTATAATGAATTTATTTTTGTCAAAACGTTCGTACTAAATTTGTATTGAGTTTATTTCGGTTGAAATTAAGTTAATTTCGCTAAAACTAAATTTGAAATAATCACAGCGTTGAAGTTTGCGTACAAATAATTTGATCCAAAAACGTATAAGAGAAGTTCCAACAATATTATTGATTTATTTTGTTTTTTTATAAAAAAAGTAAAATATCTAATAGTAAAAATATTTTAGAAAAAAATGTTGTTACAACCCTTCCTTATTATGTATAGTGATATTACAAGTTTGAAATTTCTTTATAAAGACGTTATAAAAGAGAAAAATAAAAATAAGAAGTGAAATTGATTTTTTTCATAAGTTAAAATTATTTTACATATGAATTCGTTTATAGAAGATTTTGTATATAATTTCTTCGAAGTTTTCATTTTTAGTTTAAACATAAACTAATTTTAATTTATAAAAGGTAGTTTTTTTCTAATTTTTATTTTTAAAAGTTATATTGGAGAAACTCCTTTAAAAAGATTCATACAAAATTTAGGATAAATTATAATTTATTTTTCAGTTTAGTTTCACAATTCTCAAAGTATTTCTCATACCAATTTTATGTTATTATACCAATTTTATGTTTTGTATGATTGGAAATTTGTTTTCTCATTTATTTTTGATTTTTGAATCTTGAATTTTGATAACATCTTGAGTCTCAGTTACTTATATGGTCTCGATTGGCATTAGATGATGAATTTGTAAAATATATGTTTAAGTCCAAACTCATAAATTGGAGTAAGGAATATTTTTCACCATCACCACCACCAAGTGACGTTCACCCATTTATAGAAGTGAGGTGAGAACATTGTTCATATTGGGTATGTATTATCACAATTGTTTAGGTTAATCTCGGTTTAAACCTCATAGTACGAACTAATTTGTGCATTAATTGATTTTTAATCACTATTTAGATTTAGTAGTCGTTTTAGATCCCCAACATAGTCTCTGCATGAACATGACTAATATAGGTCATTTCGACCATGTACAACACATTAACCTCTCATGCTTGACATGCTTGCTTAGGTGTTTGGAGATGTTCTCACTTAGGCTCTCAAGATCGAGGTCTATCAAACCTAAGGACTAATATGTTGTATATGACTGACCGAGATGACCTATACCTATATTAGATTTATTTATATATATACTAAGTCTAAATAGTGATAAAAACCAATTAATACACTAATCTGACATTATTAAAATGAAATTAACTTAAAATATCGTGATAATTCAGGTTTAATATGATCATTGTTATCGTCTCAATTTTATAAATGGTTGAATGCCACTTGGTGAAAAGTAAATTCTCTTACCACATTTAATGTTTCGATTCCTGAGTAATGACTTAAACATTGGAGAACCTTTTACAAATATCTTCCTCCATTTCAACTAAGATCATTCAAGTAACTGAGACCCAAAACTTGATGAAGACCCACGATTTCAAAATCAAGAATAAAGAATAATACATATTCTCAATTTTGTACAAAAATAATTTGAATTTAAATAAAATAAAATAAATAAATATAGTGATCTAAGAGGTTAATATACAATAATTTTAATTTGTTTTCACCTAAAAATAATGTATAGTATAACAAGATCTCAATCAATGATATATATTGTTTTTTCAAAAAAACTCATCATCACCTATACCTTAAAGTGATTAATATACATATATGAAAACATTTCATATTATTAAAAACATGTTAAAAAGGAATCTATATAAGTTTCTAATATATCTCAATTACACGCTAATAACATTTAGATCATTAATTAAAATATTTTGTGATTAATTTAATTAAAGTTTATATGAATTTACTAACAAGACTTATGTAAGTAAAAGTTTACTTAAAATAATATAAGTATATTAAAAATAAAAAAATATACAGTAAAAAAAAAAAAAATTAGTCTTACAAGGATTATATGAACGAATAAATACTATATAAACTCATACAAACTCTTCATAAAATAACCACATACAGTACTTAGTTAGTTAGATGTGCACAAAAGTAGTGTTCTATTAAGGACTTTTCCAATTTATGAAAGTTACGAAACTTGATATTTTTTTTCAAATGGAGAAATAAAGAGTCAATTTTGAAACAGCAGAGTTGTAGATTGTTGTATAACTATTGAGCCACGATAAAAATCAAAATGAAGAAGAAGAATAAGATAGTATTTGTGTAACAAAAGGAAAAGATGTGTATAGTTTGAAGTTTGTACGTTTCTCCAACATAGACCAAAGTTAAGGAAAACGTGATGAACCAGGTTCCTTGTTTTAGATTAGTTGAATATAGTCAATAATAACCATAAAACAATTCAATTGCTAACCAAATATTTATCTGTAATTTATAATAACAGTAATAATAATAACGAAAATAATATGTAATGGGTATATAATTTTTTTATTATTATTAATTTTAAAATTTTGTACTAGGAGTGTTCATGAAATTTCATAATAAAAACATAATGTAAAATTTAAATTTGATGCTACAGATAATAATGCGCATGGAGAAAAATGTAAGTTATTTAATTTAAAAGTATATATTTTTTATATTTTAACTTATTGAAATAAACAACAGGATAAAAAATTATAAAATGGCAATATAGATAATGTAAGAGAGTTTATATTATATTAGAAGATGAGAATAAGATGAAAGAAGTAAGAAGTAAGAAGAAAGAAAGAGAAACCAATGACCCATCGAAAAACCCGAACCCGTCACCGATTGTTATGCGTGGCTGAGAGGTCATTGAGGAATTGACACATTTGGAACAATAAAAGACAGTGGGACCCACTGTCCTTGGTGAAGAAAGTGATGTGAATGAGTCACAACACAGATAAGATAAAGTAATAAAACAAAAAATGTTAATACCTGCCAACATACTTTAACACCAAAATGTTATCCTTAAATTATTATTATTATTATTCAATGGTATGTATGGATAAATAACTCTTTCTTCCTCTTCTTTTTCCCACCACATAATCTAATCCAATTTTACAACCATTCATTCCCTTTGTTAATTTTTAAATTTGGTGTTAACTCTATAAACATAAAGTATATATATTATCACCAACTAAAATCATAATTTTGGTGAAATCATAAAAATAAAAAATATTTTATAATATATAAGTGAATATAATTTTTTATAAATTAATTTTATAAATAATAACACAATTATTTAAAATTATTTTTATTAAACTTATTGGATCACTTATTAATTATAAATAATATATAAATGATTACAAATGTAATTTTTGAGTAAACTTTTTAAGATTTAGTTATTAAGTTTTTCTTTATTTTCATAGAAGAAATCATTCACGAGAAATAATTGGTATTCTCAAAATTTAATTACACTGTTTTTAAGATCACTTAATTGTTTATTGATCATTTGAATCTGAAATCCTGCTGGTAATTTCGAAGATGCACGAGGTGGCTGTTTCTTTAAGTTTAATGTAAGATTTACTATTGAGCCTCAGATAGAATAAATAAATAAATAAATAAATTTGGACATTCTTAATTAATTGTAAAAACATGATATGATATCTTTTAAGACACAATTAAGGAATGCAGATAAACTTTTCAATTATATATCACCTTAATTACTCAATTAAAGAATTAATAATACCAAGCAATAATGACAATGACCATTTTTTTATTTTTCAATATAGTTTATGACTACAAAAATATTTACAAAAATTTAAAATCAATTTATAATATTTGTATAACACGTGTGGATTAAGATGTAAGTCAGTTCAACTATTACATATGTTATAACATTAAATATCTGGAAAAAGATTTTAATATTTATTATAATTTTATCTTTCTCAACAATATTTATTTTCTAAATAAGATACATATGTCCTTAAAAAAACTTTGTTTTTACTTATTAAAGTTGTTAAAATTTGGGATAATACTCAACCCATGCAATGTCTTTTTTGTTCTTAATTTACCTATAATAAGTTTTTTTATGTGATATATTTTTCTATTTTTTTTACTCTAACAGTGATGTCGCTTAAAAATAAAAAAGAAACGTCAACTTTGTACTAAAAAAGTAAGTATTTAATTTAAAAAACTGATTTTAAGTGTAAACTATTCCTACATTAAAACTTTTAACTGATTTTTACTATTATAAGCAAATTCCAATTAGTTTAATAGTGTAAGTGTAACCACTTAGATCCGCAATAAAAATATTTAATAATTTACCGTGAATCTCAAAGTAGTAAAAATTTTATCATTCAAGTACCATTGGATCTAATGCTATTTAACCCCGAAAAACTAAATGATTTTAATGAAATAATTTATTTTATTTTTCGTGAAATTCTCTTATGCTTTCATGTTGTGCTTCTCCCACTCTCTTTATTGGTGTACTTTAATTAGTACTTTCAAACTTGAGCACTGAAAAGAGCAAACTAGGCATTATTATTATTTTTTTTCATTTAAAACAACACAATACAAAACTGCATTTTTATATTTAACTTAATTAATTTGCAATTTTAATCCTCAAAAATCATATATATATATATAATAAAGTTTACTGAATCAAAGATTAAATCTTTTCATAATATTATTATTTATCTGATGACTTTTTTTACACACCGCATAAAACACGTGCTCGTAATAGCAAACTTTAATAAAAAAAAAAGGAACAAAAGATAATTGTAAATATTTGGGACATTCATTTGACATAGTTGAATTTTAAAAAATGAAGTTGACTTAACTAAACACAAAGAGCAAAAGGATATATTAATTAATATAATTGAAAAATAAATAAAAAAATGCTATATTTGATGAGTTCATAGTGTTGGAGGCTCTGAAAGAATCCATTTGAAGGAAATAGAATTTTTGGTATAATTATAATTTTGTACAGAATGAGGAAGGTAGCAGAAACTGCAAAACAAAGTGATGAGTGACATTGTTTATCTAAAAATTTGGTGATGATGAGATATGAACACCAAATTATTATCACCATCTACTCAACAAAACAGTACTTGTGTTTATATATATTTTTAAAAAGCCCTTGAGGAAAACAGTAATTGGAAAGGGAGCAATAAAAGAACCATAATAACTAAACTGAACCCACAGAAATTCCATTACAATCAGAAATCCATCAACACAAAAAAAGAAAAAAAAAGGAAAAATGGAGAAAGAAAGGACCACAAGAGAAGAAGAGATAAAGAATGAAGGTAGTAATAATGGACATGACATTGGAGAGACACTCTCTACCACATCTTCATAGGAAGAGCCAAAACTCCCATGCTTCTTTCTAATCCTGTACAAGGACGAGTGGGGATGACACGTGGCACAAGGTTGAGGCATGAGGGGTTAAGAACGGGTCTAAAGAGGGTTTTTAGGTGGGAGAGATGACCGGTATAGGCGGTAGGATATACCCTTTAACTGGGTGGTCCGGTTGTATGGTCAAAACCATTGGATATAAAGGGTTTAAGGCCACTGTTGCGTGGTTTTTGTTTACGGTATTGGTGGGTTTTTGTCCCGTAAGACTCTTCTATCTAATCTATCTATTATTCTATCCATTGTTTCCTTCCATCTCACAAAAAAAAAAGAAAAAGAAAAAACATAATGAGAATTTCACGTTGTTGAAGGATATAGAGAGAAAGAGAGAGAGAGAGAGACAGAGAAAGTAGAGGACTTAAATGTTTTCAGTTCCTGAATTCCCTTAGATCTCTTGCATTTCCAAACAGTTTTTTCGGGGGTTTTGCTTTGCACGCAAGTTGTACTTTTTCCCCTGTAGGAAATTGAGTTTAATCAGAAACATTGTAACTTGATCGTGGTTTGGTTCCTCGGATCGTTGTTCGAATGTTGTTTTTCCAAGAGGTTAGTTGGTGTGAGAGGTTCTGTTGCATGTCAGAGGTTTTGAATTTCGGTTTTTTGTGTTTTTTTTTTTCTCGTCATGTTTCTCGGTGCGATCTAATCATGATTTAGCGGTGGAGATTATTTTTTAACTCTCTCTCTCTCTCTCCCTCTTGTTGAATTTCGGAGATGGGAGAACGGAATTGTGGTGGGTTATACGCAATTTTGTTCTTACTTCTGAAGATTCGGTTTCTTTTTTGGGGAAAAAATATGGGTGTTGTTGATTTGAGAATTGAAGATCCGATCGTGGAAGTTTGGTTGTGTTTGATGTATGCAACTGGTTCTTCTTTTGTTTCTATGAAAAATTTGAGTTTTTTTTTGTGGGTGGGGGGTTGTTGGACTTTCTAGTGGTTCAGGTTCTTTGATTTGGATACAAGTGCGGCAGATTCTTGGAAATTGCTTGATTTGTGTTGATCTCGCGCAATTAGAGCTTAGCAACTGATTGCAGCGTGCTTTTTCTTTTACGATGATGTTGATTTTTTATGATCCTTCCATGTGTTTGTGTTTCTTTGGCTTTTTGACTCTTTGATCATGGATTCATATGCAATTCTTTAATTTGCTGACATCTCGGGAATGATTGTGAAATTGGGAATTTTTTTTCCCGCAGTTTATTGAAATTCTTCCGAATCCATGTTGGCATTAGGATTTCGTGCGATCAATTTCCTGTTTCCGTGATTACCATGATGTGGATTCACCGATTCAACTTTTTACCCCTTTTATGTGTTGTTTATAGCATGTTCTATTCGATGAAATTGAATCCGAAAGTCAAATGGGTCTTTTCTGGATTTCCCTTAAATCTGATCTTGTTTATTCCGCAAGTATTCATGTGGGACATAAATGGTACTTTATTGTAACAATTAGATGCATTTTGTGTCAGATTTGGTTTCTCTGATCTTGTTCTTTAATTTGCTGGGCCAAATTAATATTGTGAATTTTCCTTTTGCCTTCATGCTGTACATGGTCTTAATTATCTTCCATATAAGTTCATGTAGAATAGGAATTGTCGTTGTCGTTAAACCTTAGATTATTCAAGTTGCTTTCCTTGGTCTGGTAGAATGTGAATAATCGGTAACTGTTGTTGGGATATATGTATTTTTTATTAAGGCAACCATTGAATCGAAATAGCTGCAAATTACTTATTGCAGTGCTATTGTGACATTGCTTTTTTAATTTGCACAGAGTAGCAAAATGTGAAAATTAACCTGATATGTTTCTTCCTTCAATACTATGGCAGTGAAAAGGATCTGGTGTATTTACGCTTCTGGTTATTTGATGAGCTGTACATGTTTTAACTATGGTGTTGAAGAAGAGGATAGATTATGGATTTAATGGCTTTCGAGTTCCTATTATACCTAAAGCTCCTAGATCTGTAAGGGTAAGTACTGTGTATTTTTTGCAATTGTGGCAATTGTTTTTATGTATTCCATTTTTTGTGCATTGAACTCTATTTTGATCCTTTTTTGTGATTGTTCAGAGGAGGGGTCCTTTCAACAAAGCAACTGAGGATGGTCGAGTTTGTGCTATTGAACTACTGGCATCTTTAGCTGGTCAATTGCTGCAGGAGAGTGAAAGTTCTGCTTCCAGCAACGCATCTGAAGGAAATCGTCAACCAGCCTTTAGCCAAGGTGTCATTGAGCAAGACAGACAAGGTGAAGTTAAACCATTAAAAAAGGAGGAAATTCACCAGGGAAGCTGTGCTGAGAGTACTTTTAAGACTGAGGTAGGGTCACAAAACAGTAGCCAGAAACCTCTTCCACATGCCAAGACTGATTTTTCACAAGGACATGTTTCAGTTAATAATGATTCTGACATTTGGGAGAAAGTTCAAGCTGATGTGAAGTCTGAAATTTTCAAATGGGATAATAAATTTGGGAATTATTCTAATAGATTAGTAGAACCATCTGAAAAGTTTAGGGAGTCTAGTGATGGTAAGATGAAGATTGGATTTAAACAGGAAAAGAAAGCTGGCAGTTCATGCTTTAGGGGATCAAATTTGGCTGATAAATGTAGTTTGAAAGACCACATAGAATTGTATGTATCTCCTACACTAATTAACTCAAAAAGTAATATTAAATCTCCATTTCATAGGAAATCTTCTCCCAGTGCTTCCTTTTCCAGGCATGGGAATGTTTTTAAATTAGGTTCTAGAGATGATGACGAAAACTTTTTAAGGTGCAAAAGAGTTTGCACAAAGTCAAAGGCTTTTAGGTCTCCAAGGCGCATTGCACACAGAAGAATCAGGAATTTGATGTCTTCTAAATACTGGAAGACAGCTCCAAAGCTGAAAGACTGTGAACTTTCTAGATCTGGTAATGTGGCTTATAAATGAGCAACCAAATGCTTTATTGTCTGATGCATGCTATATCTACGAGTTTGATTGTCTGTCACTGAAAGTAATATGGAATTTGCAGATTTAGGAGTACCTCATTATCATAAGAGGAAGACTTGCTATGGTTTTGAAAGATCCCAGCACAACACTATTATTAAGAAGAGGAAAATCGTTGATCGGGTTTCAGGAGTAACTTCTGATGGAGGATTCAGCAGTGAGAGTGTGTCCAATTCACCTCAGAAAGGGACGGATGGAGACAAGCCTAGCTCATCTGCAAAACTGCATCTAGCTAAGGCTAAGGATTCCCATGGTAAATAAGTCTTATATTCATTCTTTCTGCTTATGTTGATTGTTCACTACTCTCAATCGTAACATATTTGTTCTTTATACCTTGTGAACAGTAAAGTTTAGCATTAAGTCGATAAGGATACCAGAGCTTTATATTGAGGTTCCTGAAACTGCAACTGTTGCTTCGCTAAAGGTATAAATAGAGATAGCAAATAGATAGCCTCACTTTTATTTTATTGTAGTCAAAGCTTCCCCCACGCATTTGCTGTCTTGTCTGGCTCTAACCTTTGCATTGCATATTCTTACAAATTTTTGTAGAGGACAATCATGGAGGCGGTGATGGCTATACTTGGAGGGGGCGCGCATGTTGGTGTTCTTCATCATGGGAAAAAAGTTAGAGATGACAGTAGGACACTTGTGCAGACTGGTATATCTTGCAACGAAAATTTGGATACCCTGAGTTTCATGTTGGAGCCCGTTTCTCTTCAAGCTTCTCCAACCGTTTGTGTTGGTGATCCTTCTTCTCAATGTGATACATCCCAGCTCACCAGGTGAGTCAAACTCCATAGCATAGTTTATTTTAATCAGCATAGCTGATTTAGGAAGGGAAATGGCCAAGAATAATTTATTGGGTAGAAATGGTGATTCGGTTTTATTTAGTGGATTTTTTATGTTTATACTATACCTAATACCATTATCTGATTTTTCTAGGCCCATAGAAACTCCTGCCTTAGATTCAGGGATTACTGATACCTTGCATGACTCACCCTTGGTGACATATCCGGGCAACCTAATTGAAAGTAACCATGATTCTACTTATTCACTCGCCGACACTACAATTGACAAAATAACACCTGATTCCAGAGCGCTGGTTCCTGTTCCAGCTAGCACAGAAGCATTAGCTGTGGTTCCTGTGAGTCAGAAAATCAAGCGCTCTGAGTTTGTACAGCGTCGAACCAGGAGACCATTCTCTGTGTCTGAGGTAGAAGCACTTGTTCACGCAGTTGAGGAACTTGGAACTGGGAGGTACGATGTTATCAATAATATCAGCTTACCTGTGGATAGACTGCAAAACTTGCTTGCTGATAATGTTTATGCCATGCAGGTGGCGTGATGTTAAGTTGCGAGCTTTTGAGAATGCAGACCATAGGACTTATGTAGACTTAAAGGTATGTTATTCTTTTGGTTCCCGCTGTCTGCACTAAGCACTCTTTAACGTGTGGGGTGGGGTCACTTTACACGGTTCTACTACTAGAAATATAATACACAACAAAGCACATTTGGGTTTCTTATGGTTAATACGGTTTTTCCTTGTGATTATTTTCATTGGTCACGGTTCCTATTTGTTCGACACTCAGTTGGTACCTAGGATAATATGACCTGTTTATTCAGTCATCTTCTGTTTCATGGATATCATTCTAATGCTTTTTGTATGGGGGCATTATGCTTATTTTCTCAAGTTGAAGAAATCCCTCTTTTATTTGCTTTATAGAAGTGTGCAAAAACTTCTATACATTTTGTGATCCAATGATAAATAATAAAGGTTTAATATTTTAACTAGTTTGTGAAAGACAAGCAACTTACTATGTTTATCAAATTGTGAGTAGATGACAGTACAATTACACTCCCAATGCATAAACTATGCACTCTTTTAAAGTATAAATGTTGAAGAAGAAAGATTAACACAATTGTACTGATTGAATCCATTTTATGGTTATAAAGCTACTACAATTTTGCTTAATTGCCACTTGATGTGCACAGGATAAATGGAAAACATTGGTGCACACTGCAACCATCTCCCCTCAACAAAGGAGAGGAGAGCCAGTGCCTCAGGAGCTCTTGGACAGAGTTTTGGCTGCTCATGCTTTTTGGTCTCAGCACCAAGCCAAACAGCATGGAAAGCATCAAGCTGGATCTGGAACCTTGAAGATTACAGAAGCCTCAGCTGAAGGACCGTGTGTTTGTTGAAGGTGTCCAGTCCAATCACTTGTGATGATGGTGTAGAAAGGAGTGGTGGTGTTGACAGGACAAGAGGAAGACAAACTTGTACATTTTGATTCAAATTCATGTAATATTCTTACACCAAATTCTTTGCCTGCCATTAATTGCATGCAGGTTGGCATTTGTAAATGATTTGATGCAATAAGATTGTTCTAACAGGAACTTATACTGTTCTTTGATTTTTACTTTATTCTTTTTACATTTATGAATGTATGTAGAAGTGTAAAAAGAACATAGAACATGACAGACAGCACAAAGGAAAGGTGAAACTGTTCTTATTATCTTTCATTTCACATATGGAAGTTACTCTTTCCACTTGTTTGATTATCTCTCTATTTACTGAATTGGTACCTTTTTACTATTCTGTTTGTTTAGTTTTGGTTTTCATGGTGAAGATGTACTACAAGCAAGATTGATGAAAAAATATATTTTTTGAAAGTAATCAATGATGAAATTTGAGTCCTTGATTTTGTTTTTGGTGAAAGAAAAACTGAAAGCGTATCTTAGAGTACAAAATAGTTGAATATATAATTTGAGGGGCAGGGTCCACCATTAGTATGTGGTGTGGCTATGATTTCTCTTTATAAAAGTAGATGAAGACAAAGTGGTCTTGTGGATACAGTGGTTGTAAGGACGAATATTCCACCTCCTTGGGGATCCTTATCCACACTTTCCGAATATTCCACCTCCTTCGGGATCCTTATCCAGTCTTATGTAGTTTTTTTTTTCTTAATTTTATTATTATAACAAAGATTGTTGTTGATAGCTGTCGATTTTTTTTTTATAGTTATTGGATGTGGACTAATTAGAAAACAGGCTGTGTAATTTTATAAGTATACATGAATTTCACTTTCATAGAATAATAATAATAATAATAATTTCTAATATTTTAATAACTGTTGACTGTAACAAGAGAGTTAGTAACAACCTATGACATACAAATACATCTTCAATTATAATGTGAAAATGATTAATTAACGCACGCCCATATATACATGTATATATCATATAGTCTTCAATGTTATAATTAACAAAAAAAGAATCCTCAAAAAAATATAACATTTTTAATAATTTTAAAAATATTAAAAAATCATATATAATAATAAAGTGTTGAAGTTATATAAATAGGAATTTGAATCCTCAGTATAATCCTGTTTTGTAAATCTTTACAATTTATTATGTTTGTTATTAAATCTAACTATTAAAATAAAAATTAAGTTAGTTAGTTTTTGTTTTTGGTATGTATATAAATAATTAAAATATTTTTAAACAGGATTATACTGCTATTGTGAACAAGGAATGGTCCAAATTCTATAAGTATTAGTGGAAATATGGTCGCATGTGTATCTGCAATCTATTGTATTAAAATGTTATAATTTTTAAAAGTAAAAAATAATAATTTTGTAAAAATAAGAATGGAGAAATTATATGATTTTTTTAGTTGAAGTATTACATGGTTGTTCTTTAAGCTGAAGAGTTACATGGTTATTTTGAAGTTACAGAATTAGACTGTTACTTTTGAATAGAAAGACTGTCTGATTAATTTTTTTATTAAATAATAAAATTATTTTAATTAAATAAAAGATAAATTAATATAACTATTAATGACACCAAAACAGTTAAAAGACATCATTTTTATATAATAGTATAAATATAATAAAAGTACTCATTTTCAAGGATGAAAAGTTTACAAATTACCACAACCATTTAATAGGTACTTTTATTCAACTAGGAAAAAAATATCAAACTTTAGTATAGATAATTAATATTTGATATGTAAAGGAAATTTTAATATACAAAAATTTAGAAGCAATGAGAGTTGAGGTTTGACTCATAAAAGAAATCTTAATATAATAAATTTATTATATAGAAATAATTAATTATTTGGTCAATAAAAATAAAAATAAATTAATGAAGTTACATAAAAAATAAATATAATAATAGTTATTGATCTGAAAACTGTTTTTTTTTTCAAGTTATAGTTGAGATTTGTTTTGTTGGATGATGTGATTGATGTGTGTAAGATAAAATAAAATGAAATGGACCATGATGCCTGTTCGAGCCTGCAGGACCTTTTGCATCTCTTTTTGTTGAAAAAATAGGGCCCAAGCCTGACAGTGATGTTTTATTCATTTAAAAAATTCTATTAATTCTTACTCTTTAAATTCTTGTTTTAATGGCATATCTTTAAGAAATATAAATAATTTTATTATCTTATTATAATTAATTCATTTTAACAAAATTTTGATACAGATAAAACAATTATAATTCAATAGTTTGATAGATAAAATTAACCTTTTTTACATAAAATTTTGGTAATGTAATATTTGTAATTATATATATAATATTTAAACTTCAAAGTCAATACAAAATGATTGTTTCGATAGATGAATAGGAAGAATAAAACCATTATGAGATTATTTATGTAGTGCATGGTTGATTGGGTGACCTAACATACCCATTATGAGATTATTTAAGTGGTGCATGGTTAATTTATTAATTTTAATTTTTTTTTTTTGCAACTATTAGGGGATAATGACTGCACTTATTTTTCTTGAGCTCCCTCTAAAAAGTGGGGATGAAAATTTGTAAAATGTGAAGGAGATTGTAAAACTGATGGCAAAATTTCTCATGATAAACATTAGGGAATTCAGAATTTACAGTGTTTGATTTATGTGGCAAGCTTGTGAATTGTTCAAATTTACAATGAATTGTAACCCTTATTACATTGTAAACTACTGAATTAGATGCAGATTTTCTACTTTTGTGAGTTCTTCGTGTTTGATGATATGACAGCATTATATTGTTCATATACAGATATTAATTACAAAATATTTAGATAGCTTTGATTCCTCTTCAACGAATTTGAGTGCGCCCCAGTGACCAAAGGCCTGTATCTTTAACAGGGGCCTGGAAAAGAAAACAACATCATGAAACATAGGGCAAAGAATTTGAAGAGAAAAAGAAGCATAACTGAAATTGGTCACTTGACATGCTTACAGGTGCTTTCATTGATGGGAAAATATTCCAGAACCGGAGAGTCTCATCCCCTGCTCCAGTTACTATTGTCTGCAATTGTTCCAATAAAATTAAAATGTATACAAAAAATGAATAATTTCTTTTCAACACAACACATAATGGAACTATGTTATGTGGGGACATTCAGTACCTGACCATCAGGAGACATTGCAAGGTACAACACTCTCATGCTATGGCCGGTTAGAGTTGCAACCTGATCAAAATTTGTCCATAAGTTTAAGCATATAGTTTTATGATTGTAGTTTCTCTATAATATGTAGAATTGTCAAAGCAAAGTACCTTTGCCAATGATGGATACTTCCACACCATAATCTGATTTTGGGAGTATCCATGAGTACTTACTAGCTCATTCACATTTTTACTCCAAACAAGGTTGCAGACCTGCATATCATGCATTAAAGAAGTTGAGATGTTCTCTTGTTTGAGTATGGACCAAATGTCTCAGTGGAAAAAGATGGGAAAGAAATAAACCTGGCTCCCAGTGTCAACACTGTTCAATTGATGGCCATTTGTAGTGTTCCAAAAACGAATGCACCTATCAGCAGTTCCACCTCCAGACACAAGGAGACCGCTTTGGTGAGGTGACCAAGCAATGGCCTTAACTGCAGCAGTATGCTCTGTAAGTCTCAAAGTTGGTTGCTGAGAGTGTTGATTCCATACCAGGAGCTGATCATATAAAGAGCAAATAAAAAAACTAAACAAGAAGTATAGAATAAAGAACTTTTTCTGGGCTTGGAGGATGCCAAGGAAAGAAAGGATATACCTGATTATCATTACCACCAGAAGCAAGTTCCCTGTCGTCACAGGACCATTTCAATCCACATACCTGTCACAAATTAAGGGATAACAATTGTTATCAATTTCTCAGAATCCAGGTCTTTAGCACTGCAAGTTCAATGGATATTCCTCAAAATATTTTTACCTCTGACTTGTGGCCAACAAGCTTGCTAATAAAGTCACCTGAAACCCTCATGTCATGCTGAAGTATGTTCCTATCCCTGCTCCCTGAAGCCAGAATGCGAGAGTTCCATGCCAACACACCAGTTCTTGTTTGATGTCCACCCATGGTTCTGACCTTCTTACACTGAGTTCCATCCCAAACCTGTATAGCATAAGGCAAAGTGTATTCTTCATAATCATGAAATGAAACAATTCAAGGATGGATAAACAAAAATCTAAAGTATGCTAACAAAGTACCTGAACTTGGCCAAGATTTGTACCAATTGATATAAAAGAGCCCTCTCGGGTCCACTGGACAGAACATACACCATCATAGGGCCCCAAGTCACATAGCTTAGTCACCTGAAAACCACATTAATATATTTCACTTTAGATTCATCGTGAGAGGGGTTTTTTATCAATGTGAAATTGTTGGTAGCTCACTTTACTGTTTGAAGCGCTCCAAAGATAAACGCAAGTGCCTAGTCCCACAGCAAGAACATTCTGTGAGGACCAGTCCACTAGATTCAAGTAAAAGTCATCCTGAAGTGATGGAGCATCCAGCACCTGCAAAACCTTTCCCATTTTAGCAATCAACAATAAAGTTCAATAATCCAATAAGTTCACAAGAGGTTTTAGTTTTTTCAAGCTGTATTAAGGACCAATATATAACTCAATAGCTCCAGTTTGGCATGTGCAACAGAGAACAAAAGCATGGTTACTTTTCAGAGCTGACATTCAACTTCATTGAAGAAGAACAAGGGCAATTAAGGATGGACCTCTTGTCAAAGAGGCTCCCAATATGAAATGAATGATCATCTCTTCCCAAAGATTAAATTGCCGGTAAAATAAAAGGCTATGTAACATATTGGTAGTGATTGACACACAAATGTAACAAATGGAACATCCTATATTCTAGATCTCCCTCCAATACAAGAAAATCTTACACCGTCCAAAATCATCACACGTATGGTCCTAACAAATATCCACATTACCCAAAATTTTCAAATTACTAGAACGACTGGATAAAATTGATAAAATTCAGGAGATTAATAAGAACCACAGACACATGGCGGTCTCAGAAAATACAATAATTTTCTCATCGCAAGTTTGTCAAATCATAATCTTATACATGCATAGAAAAGCATTATTCCAAATCTTCTTATGATAGATGTAATTGGCCACAATTATTTCAATGCACTACTTTTATTTGTAAACTCAGGTATTCCTGTCGGCATTTCTACCATCAAGAGCAAGATCAAAAGTTAATCCAAGAGCACTTAAGGTATATAGACCCTTGCAAGGAATTGACTTTTCCCATCAATTTTTTTTTTCATACACACTATCCCGAGGATCAAAATCCCTAATCACACCTATCAAAGCTCAGGGTTATCTCCACAACCAGTCAATGTACAACAAGTTTACCCATTGCCACAGTTGTCTCGAAAACAGGAGCTAAAAAAAGTCTTTTTTATTCAAAATCACAAGTTTGCATGCCAAGAAGCAAAAAACAAAAAAGCAGACACATTGAAATGAAAAAGAAAGGAAAAAAAGGAGCTTGCCTTGTGGGGGGTCTTGGGGACTTTCCGGGGAGGTTTGGGAGGGGGAGTGGAGGAATCAGAAGCGAAGTTACTCTGCTGCCCCAAGATGGAGGGCGAGTAAGGAGAAGAAGGAGTAGTGGAGTGATCGGTCTTGAAGCGGAGCATGTTTTTACTGGGGCTGATCTGGGAAGGAGGAGCACCTGCAGAAGGAGAAGAAAGAGAAGAAGGAGAAGCAAAGTCAGATCCAAAGAGTTCGCATTTCAACAACCTGGAATACGCCTCGTTACTCCCTTCCTTCACCGGCGATGGCCTGTCTACAAGGCCAAACGTGTGCAGGCGCGAGGAGGACCGACAGGGGATGAACCTGTCACTGCATGTGCTTGATTTCGAAGGTGAAGTGAGGTTAGAGATGGAACGGAGAGAAGAGGGAGAAGTGAGGCTCGCGATGGAACGAAAAGATGATGGCGATGAAGCAAAAGTGTCAAGACGGAGTGAGGTTCCGGACATCCCAGCTGGGAGGTTGAGACCAGATTTCTTAGTTTGAGGAGATTCCATTTTGAGGTTGTACTGTTGGATGGATGAAGAACAGAAGAAAGAGACAACAAACAATGGCAGAGAATGAAGAAGACGAAGGACCCTTTCTCTCTGTTTCTGTGAGAGAAAACAACAGAACAATAGAGAGAGAGGGTTTTGGTTTTGGTTTTGGTTTTAGTGATGATGGAAATGAAGAATAGTGAGTTATTATAAGTTCAACGGTCGAATTCTGGGAGCGTGGGAAGAGGAAAGGAAAGATAAAAAACAGGTAGGTTTTGCTAAGCTCATAACTTTATTTCCTTATGAGAGATTCCAACGGTCATTTACCCATCTACTGATACTGCATAGCAGTCATGTTTTTTTTTTTTTTTTTAATAAACTATTATTTTAGTGTATGGAATACTATATTTTCTTTCAGAATGTTTTTTTAATATTATTTTTAGATATTTTTAATAGTTTTCAAGTGTTAGATTTGTTAGGAGGATCTCATGCAATCATGGTAATTTTGTGATTATGTATTTGCAAATGTTTAAGAAATAATAGGAATATTTGAAAAATTATGCAGAAAAAAAATACCAAGTTTTATGTTTGCAGATTTTTAAATTTTTTAAAAACAATTATCAGAATACATTGGAGTGATTTTAGACACAATATTAAAAGGATTTCTTGTCATAAGCATGACTTGGTATCTTTTCCATTTATTGCACTTTTTATTTGTGGCATGTAAAAACTCTTTTATTAGACTTAAATAATATAATTACCTAGAAAAACTTATTTTAAATAAAAATTAACTTTTTAAAAAATATTTTTATTGAAATGCAATATATATAAACAATTTTTCATGTTCATTTCTAATTATTTTATGTTTCAAGCTCATATATGCATTTATATCTAAGTAAAACAATTTTTTTTTTCATGTTTTTGTTTCCTTCTTACATACTTTCAAAGGTTCTATGCTTGTAACCTTCTTTTTTGTCTCTAAATATTTGATTTCGTTTTTCTTATATTTCAATAATAGGTTTGACAATACACAATATAACATCGTTATAAGATCAATTATATCCCATCATAAATGAATTTGGATTAAATATCTTATTGTTTTTGTTTTTATTTTTTAACTTATTTTGTGAGTAATTAAATATTTGTTGATTCTATAATTTGAGATGAGTCTTTCTTTTAATTAGTTTATCTCTTGAATGAAGTTTGATTTATTTGGTAATATTTTTCTAGATTTCTTGAAACACAAGTAACTGGAAATAGGAGAAACTAGTTTAAATTGTGATCAATTTCTTGATTTGAGTAGGAAAGTAATTGTTTTTTAATTTGTAATGCACGTAATTGGATAACATTGTTTGAGTTTATTTATTTTTATTGATTACGAATTACATATTTGGTTAAAGGAGTTAAACTAAAATGTAATATTTATGATAGATAAATATTATGCTAGATGATGTTAAATGTAAGTTTTAAACTGTTTGTTACAACAGACATAATTGGTTTAAAGAACTTCTTTTAAAGATTATGAAGAATTTGTAAAATATATTTAATACGAGTTTTTACATAATGATTACTTATTTTTATTCTATTTGAACTTTGATCCAAATTTCACAAGTTTTATTCTAAGTATTTTGAAATGAAAAAAATGAAGGGCTAAATAGACTCGGTTGGATTTGAAAATATATTTGTATTATGACTATTTGGTATATTGATTTTGTTCTTATTAACTTACTTTTTTTGTTCTTAACCATTTGATATATAATAATAATAATAATAATAATAATAATAATAATAATAAATAATAATAATGATGATGATAATAAACTACTTTATACATGTTAATATCGGAGGGTGTTACATCAAACCATCATTAACTCTGAATCTTTTATAAATTTAGATAATAAGTTAAACCTACTAAAGTGTTGGTTTAATCACTTATAAATTTAGATAATAAGTTAAACCTACTAGAGTGTTTGTTCTATAAAAAAAAATTCAAACACCAAGCATTCCTTACTTTTAAATAATTTAAACAAAGATGCTTTAACTAATTAAAACTAGTTTCTAATTTATCAACATAAAAAAAATCAATAAAGTAAATAAAATAATTTGATTATAGTCCTAATCATATGAATTATTAACTATCACATCAAGAAATATTTGATTTATGCTAACAACTGAATTCTTAATTAACACACGTGACGAAATTCAATTTGTAAAAGTTAAGTATTTTCAAGGATTTTCGAATTAAGTGCAAATTAAATCGAGTTATTCATTTTTTTAATATAGATAATTTAGATATTCATATTTTTTTTTATTAAAACTGATATCATATTTATATATATAGTTATTTGCTTAAGGTAAAATTCAGCTTCAGAATGTTATGAATTGTATCAAAGTTATGTTTAAACATGATGCTGAGAAATTTTGAAACATATCATTATAACACGATAAATGTTTCTTTGTATATTTTTTTATGTTTATTTAATATATATGTATATTTTATCTGTCCATCTGGATTGGGATTTGAGTATAAGAATTTTAGAGGAAGAATATTTTATGACGTCTGTTATAAAATATTTGAAAACTCTTAAAGTACAATAAAGAAGTCAATTACAATTTTTTTTCTCTTGCATACAAATAATTGATATAATTGTTAGTTTATTTGTATTATTACATCGGTAAAATATTTAATTAATGAGTGGTATTATAATTATAAATTTTAATATTATATGTTGTTGTTTTTGTAAAGTTTGAAAAGGTCTTCATATATTTTCAATTTTCAGTTTTAGGTCTTGTTCTCCTTCTTTGATCTTGATTATTATGGGTATTTGTAGAATGTCTTACACCCAAGTCATTTTTTAGTATTTGAAGTTTGGGGATAATTAATTGTTAGTTTATTTGTATTGTTAGATCTACAACATTTAATTAAATAGTTTATTATAATTATAAATTTTAATATTACATGTTGGTGTTCTTGTAAAGATTGAAAAGGTTTTGATATATCTCCAATCTTTAGTTTTAGGTTTCGTTGTCCGTCTTTGGTCTTGGTTATCAGGGGGTATTTGTAGAATGTCCTACACCCAAATCAGTTTTTGGTATTTAGAGGTTGAAGATAATTAATGTTATTAAATACGTATCTTGACTTATGTGTTGTCAACTTATTTATAGAGTGAAGTTGAACTTTCAAGATGTTGTTAGTGATTAACATGACTATTGATGTTAATATTGTGTAAATTAAGTGATGCTTTGATTTGATTATTAGACCTGCCATTGGATCTATATATAGAGATGTTTGGTGAGGTTGTAATGTATTATGTTATAAATCATATTATAATGACAAGTATTAAAGAGATTAAAAAAAGCCTAGAATGTGATTATGTGAAATTTCTTGTGAGTGATTTTAAAAGATTATTAAAAAATTGATTTTATTAACATCTATTATACTATTATGTTTATTTATTTATTTATTATTTTTAAAAAGTTATAATGAGTTAATTATTTCTGATTTTTACCTAACTAGATTAAGGGAAGAAGAGGTATTTATAACTTGACAATCTCATGATTTTTTATAACTATATCAAATTTTTGAAACTTACATGTCTTACACGTTTTGAGTTGTCTATTGAAAGTGAAATATTCATAATGTAAACTATGATTTAAATTAGTTTTTAATTCTATGTAAATTTATAATTTTTTTTTTACAATTAACTTTGGTTTATTTGCATAATCTACCAAATAGTGAAGTTAATAAAGAAGGTGTTTCAATATTATTATAGCAATAATAACAATAACAATGGTATATCGATTACAATTTTGAATAAATTGTATCAAGTTATTAACAAAAAATGGTATTTAGAATAATAACAATAATTATTGTGCATTTTATCAAATAACTGTGGTGTTAATTCATTCTGAACTGAAATAGGTGAAATTACCAAGAACAAGCAGTATTTGGTAAGCATTGTAGAATGAACAAGTGCAATCAGATCTATTCAATGATTTTGATTCAAATCAATTTCATAATTTAGGAGCTGTTGACTCAAACTGATATTTGTGGTGAAAATTGCATGAATCATTCATGCATAGAATGATCAAAGTTGTGATAGTGTCAAACAGTGAAGTGCAAGGAAAATTTGTTTGGTGGCTTTTGAGCTAAAATTTTCTGAAGTGATGTAATGATTAGAGTCAATCAGTAGAAAAATGGAAAAACAGGTTAATTTGTGACTTTCAATTGAAGCAAAAGTGATGGCATGGTTCTTTCTTTTTCTCTTCCTCCACTGATATACAAAAGCTTTGAATTACAACAAGGAGATTGAAATAGTTTACAATTTTAAACACTTTTTTATCTTTAACTAAACTAAATTAGAAATCATTTAAGTGTTAATAACCACTAACCATCCCTTTGTTAGATGAAGGTGCCAACAAAATTACACTTCAAAAACTCATTTACATAAAAATTCTATTAGATATCTATCAGCCATCACTCCCATTTTTTTTTCTGGAAACAATTTAGGTATTTCTTCAATTTGATATGATTATGCCTAATGGGCAAAGGTCCACTAGATTGTCATGAAAAGTTGTGTATTACATCCAAAAATATTCAACCAAAATCATAACTTCTTTAAAAACTTTTTAAGAAAAATGGATAATCATTCATCTTGTTAATTACACATAATAATGGAGTAGGCATATTTAAAATTATTTAAATATAATAGATTATGTAACCCTACACAATCAATTATTTTGCAAAAATTCAAGGCAAATTGCTAGATCAAGAAGACACAAATATAAAAAATCATCTTTAGAATTATTCTTCGGAGGGACTCCCATTTCTTTTTTCCAATTTCTCAAAAAAGAATTCAAAAAAGACAAATTAATTCAGGTTTTTAAATGTATTGTGCAAGTGTACATACAAAATTCACATTTATTTCGTCACAAATGATCTCAAATTACCTCATTTAAACTTCTAATTCATAATTTTCCATCTTCTTCCAGTTCCTTTCATCTCAAACAAACTATGTAAAATTTTAAATATAAAGCTCATTGATTTTCACACTCACCTTGAAATTAAATATTTTCAGTTTCCTATGAGATTTGCATTATATTACATGTTGTATTCAATCTTTATTATTATTCCTATACAAATTAATTTGAGCTTTTATAGATATAAAAATTACAAAACACATGAAAAATCGAAGATAAAAACATATCAATCCATACATTCAAAAACCAAACAATCATTTTATTGTAGTTTTACAAAGATACACATCCAAGTTTGAACACCAATTCAATTTAGCAAGCACCAGTATCATCAATACCAATACCAATGTTATATCAATGTATAGGTAAATAAGAAAAAATACTAATTCCTTTTGTCCAAGAGCAATGATAAAGAAAAAAGCTAAGACATTGCACGGGGAAGGAGAAGGAAGACTGCTGTTATACCTTTGCGATTTGTAAGAATCATCACACAAAAGAAGAAAATTAACAGCTTCTGTCCAAGAACAATACAAAGAAGGTAAAAGCAAAAGTCTTGCACATAGAAGGAGAAATAGTGTTGTGTCTTTGCAATGTAAAAGAAACTCGTGAGTAAACAAAATAGGATGTGTTTTATCAGTAAATTTGTTAGCCTAAAAATAGTTTAAATTGTTTTGCTTGGCAATTGAAAATCAAAAGCACACTGCTTATAGCTTATGCAGCAAGATGAGCAACAAGTTAGCTGAAGGGATAAGATTGTGTAAATTAAGGTATGGTGTTGAAGACAAGAAGGGTCGTGTTATTAATTCATTTACAATGAATATTTGAGTTGATAACTCCGGAGCCAGTCTTCACCCTTTTCAAAATAGTCCATCCTACTGAAGGTTTGGGTATGGAATAGTGGGATTGTTGCATATGCAGCAGCCCCACGCCATGCATCCATAACAGGATCCAATGCTCTAACTACTTTAATGGGTGATCCACATGGTCGAATCATCCTAATTCCGGCTTCAAGGCGTTCAATGATGCCGGGGAAAATAGAACTTCCACCAGTCACAAGTATGGAGTTAGTGAGTCTCTCTTCTAGGCCTTCATCCTTACATGATAACCTTCTTATTGAGACCCCAGCCATCTCATCTAACCCTGCTTGATCAACTGCGATCCAGTTTGGATTGAACAAGATTTCAGGGCATCGGAACCTTTCAACACCAAAAGCAATTTGAAAATCTTCTTTGGTTAGAGGACGGGGACGTGATGCCTCAGCAGATTGAGAGCTACCAGTTTCTGACTTGGGCACAAAAGTTGGATCCAACTCCTGCACCAATGCAACAATTCAACAACACTTTTGTGAGTCATCAGGAGCTTCTAAGCAACACAACCATGCAAATGCTGATTGCAATCCACAGAACATGTTAACATTGCTATGAAGCTAACCTGTAGCTTGGAAGAGATGCGAGCTAGCTCAGTGTCATTCTCATCTGCTCCCTCGTCACCATCATCATCTTTGCTCATCAATTTGTACAGTTGCCAATCTTCATCTTTGGCACCAAATGTATCTTCGCCCTTACCACGATCGAAGGCAGCAGTAGTTAAGAGGCGCATTCTCTCCCTCTGAGCAGCATGGAGTCTCTCCCCACGACCAATGCCACCAGACAAGTTATTTCCATTAGAATGATCTCCATTTGTCTTGAGCCGTTTTCGCTGCTCAACTTTCTCTGAGAGGTCTTTGTACTTGGCACGCAATTGTTCCAAGTAAAGCTCTGGGTTCTCTCTATAGTAAGAAGGGAAAAAATCAATCCGAAAGGTTTTAATCACAATAGAGAACAACAATTTATAAGTACTCAAACCTTGGCAAGACTTAAGATTTTATTCATGTTTTGTACAAAAGTCATATCCTAATCTTTCTTTCCCTTGACAAGAGACTAAGTAAAGAAGCTTTTCTTTTTCTTTTTTTTCCATTTTACCAGGTAGAGATGATGATAAGCTTTTTCAGTCGCATAAATATTCAACAAAGCACTCTTAATAAAACTGAATAAACTGACTCGCATATAAACATACAGGCGTTTTTCCTCCTCTAACTGTTGTTTCCTTTCTCGCTCCAATTCCTCTTGATAACGCTTCTGCTTCAATCGTTGTCGTCCATCTGACATGGATTTCAGTGACAACTGCTTCTTTTTTTCAGCTAGCTATCAACAAAGCACACCCACAAATACATGGTCAACATCACAGAGCACAGAGAACAACTTGAAAAACTTATTTGGATATTGAAGTGCGCAAAAAATTTACGTGTAGATTTATGAGGTGGAAAGACTGTAAATTGAATCTAAAGATGAATTTGATAAGCTATTAGATATGATATAAAACTGACCTGTTCAGGGGAGAGCATGTCGTCAGGGATGTTTATAAGAGAATACTTTTCATTAGTGGCAGAGTCAGCCTTCTCACTTTCAGCTTGTTCACTCTTTCGTTCACCTTTTGCTTTACGTAAAGATTGAGTAACTTTAGTGCGGGCAGATTCTATCTCCTGCCTAGAGACATAACCAGTCTCTGCTAGGAAAGATGGAATATCATTGTCTTCAACTTGTTCAAGCTGTTTTAGAAGAAATTCCAAACCATGCAATTCATTTTCGAATTCGTTTATTCTAGAGGACCTCTTTGCCTCAGCCATTTCTCGTAATCTTTGACCCTGTCTCTCTCTTATAGCTGCCTTTCTAGCAATCTCTTCCTCAGAAGGAGGCTCCTCAGTAGGGGGTGGAACCCAAGGGAGCTGCCAACATCTGGTTTTTTCTTTAGCCTCATTAGACTTTTTCTGTCAAACCATTAATGAAGTAAAATCTTAGAAACAGATAAACAGTTCATAAACTTAGACTGAAAAGAAGAGCCTTTTCTTACCTGAAACAGTTGAGCTTCAGAAGCATAATCTGGTGCAATATAACAATGCTCCATCTTCAGGTCGTCAACCTTTTCCCATGTAAATCTAGCCCTGCATTGAGAATTTTTAAAAAGAGTAAGAAATACTATGTATTTAACACACAGGTTAATATGATAGCAGAGGAAGGATGATTTTGTACTCACATATGATAAGGATATTTAAGTGAAAGAAGTTGCTTTAAATAGTCAGTCACATGGAACCCACCAACATTGGTTCGGCAACATCCTTTATATATTGGCTCCCCATCTACAAACTGGAAATATAGAGATGTGAAAAAATTATTATTAAGAGTTATAACACTTCATACACCTGATAATGTTATCTAAATCCTGTCAGCAACTATGCAATAAAGCAGAATGGCCATTGAATTTATTTAAATATTTTAATGAATACTTTTCCAATTTATTCAATGGTATTCTTATACTTAATTTCCCCCCATAGGAAAACAGCCTTCAAAAAGAAAGGTGGGAGCATATTTTAGCTTCAAAACCGTTCACACCCTCTTTTATTAACAGATGCAAAATTGTGTTAAGCCACTTCTCTTTCTAATTTTAAATATTATTTTAGAAGTATCTTCTTGAAAATAATTATACAGATTAACAATATTATTAATGACAGAGAACAGAAAGACTGATATAGCAGCACAGCAAATGAGGTATACCAATTTAAGAAAATGCAACTGTTACTTGGCAAAAGGCAAACATGTCCGCAAAAACAAGAGAATTTTTTCATCATATTACAACCCTCCTACATAGAGGTTCAACGAATACTCAAAAGTAAGCAATCGGACTAAACAACTATGATATGTATGTGATCTACAACTTTAACAATGCGTGTAACGACAAACAAAAATGGTAATCCTTTGCATAAAAATCCGTAAATATCACATAAAGCATACCGGAATCACATGAGTTGTATTGAATCCAGGGCACAAAGCAAGACCATCTTTATCACAAACACCATGTTGTTGATTATATTTATAGCTGAATGCTGCATCAACACCAAAGGCTGCCATAACAGAGAAGCATAAATATTATTGTCAAATAAATTATGGTCTAGCAAAACTAGTATAGAGTAGCAAAAAATATGTGCCCGTGATTAGGTCCAAACAAGTAACAACTAAGTGACGAGATGTCAAACACAGTCTTGATGGGCCTCATTTGAAATTCGTTTTTCACTAAAGACTTGCCCTGGCGGAAAGATTGGGCATTTCACAACAGGCAAGCCAACATTCCGGTTCCTACAAAGGCTACTTGGAGAAAATGAGTTCTTTTTTTCTTTTTGTTAGGATTAATAAAGTATTGATACCTATAGACGGAACACCATATGTCTCAAAAAGAAGTTCTGCCATTTTACTACGAGACTGAATTGGGTTGCATACACATTCTGTGATCAGGACAGGATGATCAATCTGCTCCAACATTAAACATAAAGATAGAAAAGAGTGAGTTAAATAATTTAAATTGTCAAAGTTCAAAAAGAGAAAAATTTGTACACATCAAGTCAAGGAACTGCTAGGTAAACTACAGAGGCCAAGAAGTTTACTAACATATCAAAAGTAGTAGTAGTAGTGGTCTATTGGAGTTTAAAATGTCATCATAAAAAAGATAAATAAAATGCCAAGGGAAGAAAAATGAAAAATGCTATTCCAGTAATGGGCATACCTCTGATCCTGTTGCTCCCAACCGATCAAATCCAAAGTCCAAAATCTATAAATGAAAGAAAATTTTAGTAATGCTTCCCATTATATGTTCTTTATAATTATTAGACGAATACACTAGTATACATACATGATCCTATTTCCATGATGTTTATATTTAATATGGTACACATCCCTTCCAATTAGTTATAAAAATCTTATAATTCCATATTCAACTTATGACCTTTAACTTGTGACCCTATCAAAATCCCATTGTCACATGTCAATTTATCTATTCTCATACAAGGAAACTAGTTCCTCTACATAATATATGCTATAAAAAGGAACCTTGGTATTGCCCAGTGCAAGGCACCACTGTGCATGAGATAGTCCCAGCTTATTATCAATATGTAACTGTAAGACCTTGAAATGCTGAGGTTCATATTCTAGACAACAAAAAAAATGAATTTTGGCCATGTTCAAACAATATTTAATTTAAGCAATGTCATCACAATTCAAAAGCTAGAATCCATGCAGAGGAAAACAGAGTATATTTTGGAATTTGGATACTTTCACTAAACATTTAAGAATAGAGTATCCCAAGGTTTGAATACATTAATCCTTAGGAATTACTGCTTATTCTGGTGTCCAATTTGGACAAATCAACAACAAGAGAAAGATATCTCATCAGTCTTCATAAAGCAATAACAATAGTATAAACTATGATTCTAACATGCAGCCACCCAAATAGACCATTTCCTGAATTAGAAATGCAACTTCACATGCATATAACACACATGGAAGAACCAACACAGATCACAGGCTAGAATAAGATAATCGGAACTGAATTCTAAACGTTTAATATAATTCACATTGAAATGACTCAAAAAAACAAGTTCTTTATATACTCACAGGATTGCCATGAGGAAAAAACTTACATATTCCATCATTTCAAATTGGTAAACTACATTGCTGTCAAACGCTGAGCGGGGTCCAGAGCGACTACAGTCAAAGTATTTCATTAATGCTGGATCATGGTCACCAACAACAGTGACAATTTCTCCTGTGTAACAACAGAGTGTTCCAAATAATTATTCAACATGTGACAAATTGCCTTTTGTTGGCTCATTATCAATGGCTCATAAGAAAGGTTCCTCTTAAATATAAGAGACCATTAACTCACAATAATAGATATATCTCGGTCCCATTTTATGTTTTTTACGAAATGAAATGACTAACGAAAATGCACCAAGACAAAAAAGAAAAATTAACGTAACAAGTTAACAACTATAATAACATTAACTACACAGTTTCACCAACATTTTCGACAAACACAAACAACAAAACAAATACGTAACACAGCAACTAAGATGGAGAAGAACAAGAAAACATGGTGAAAATGTAGAATGTAGGATACCAGTGGCTTTGTGGCGTGGCCTTTGGACAATGTTGCGGAAAACAACACGAGGTTGAGTCTCTCCTGCCCATCTGACAATTCACCAAAAGGAACCAGCTTTAACGTTAAAATCAACAACCCCGTCAGCTGATGCGAAAAATACATAAACCAAAAAATAAAGTTTCAATTTTGAGGCGAAATTAGGGTTTAGGAAAATACCCAATACGGAAGTAGGAAGCACCATTGTCGATGACAATGGGAGTGGCAGAGCTGAAAAGGGTGTAATCAGATTGGCGCTGAATTTTGGAAATGAAGGGCATTGTGTAAGTGACATAGAAGAAGAAGAAGTGACCTCGATTCTGAGTGTTCTTGCAACTTGAAAAACTTTGCAAATGGTGAACAACATAAGTAACAGACATGGTGAGCTCCTCCGACCGATCCGGCTAACCCGAACCACAAAATGGGTCGGGCGTAGTAGAAACGGGCCATTGAAGTTAAAAAGTGCTCTTTTTCTTCTATTTTTGTTAAGCCATGCAATACTGCACTATTCCTCTATCTCTGCAATCTTGCCAATATGTAAAATTTATCATTATAATTAATTGTCATGAATGCAAAAAAGTACTCACATAATGTAATAGATCAAATAAATATTAAATTATCTAAATAAAGTTTAATAATTATTTTTTAAAATGATTTTTTTATAAATATTTTTTAATAAAAGAATTATATTTTACAAAATCAATAATAAAATCATTCTTAAGAAAAAGAATGTGAAGGTTAGGGTTGTCCAATAGTACGTACAATAAAATGTGAAGGTTAAAAAAAGTAACATCACTTTTAAAACAATGGTTAACGAGAAAATTTAAGACTATATTTATTGTTGATTATTAATTTTAATTGGCATACTTCGTAATTAATTTTAAGACAATAGTAAGTATATTATTATTTTTATATAAACTATTTATTTGGTTTATAAATTTAGTTTTTAAGAATATTAATTTATAATAAATAAAATATATTTTCTTTCTTCGATTAGTAAATAAAAATATATTTCTCTTTTAATATAAGTACTGATCAATAGGTATATTAAAATTATGATACACACTAAAGACTATAGTATTAAAGAAAAATTCAATAAGACTTTTACTCTTATTCAATCCACCCACAAGGTAGAAAAATTATCTTTATTTATGACAAGGATGGTATATTTTTACACAAATCTCTAAGAAAAAAGATCACAATTTGGGAATTCAAGTACCATATTTATTATAAGTTCTAAATCTTGTAAAGTTAATGTTGTCAATATCCTCATTTTATTATTATTAAATGTATATTACATATTGTTAAATAGTGTTGCATATTGAATATTAAAACCATCTTAATATTATGTTGTATACTAATTCTTAAGTATTTTGTTAATTTCAAAAGTTAACTTGTAGATTAAAAAGATTAATAAAACATGATAGGTAAGATTTAGGGTTTTCTTTTTACAAACAATCTCAAAAAATCAATCATGCATACAACTATAAATAAGTTTATTTTAATAAACCAAAATTCATATCAAATTACAAAACTATTCAAATATTAATTTTTAAAATAGTTAAACCCAAATTAATTAATAAAAAACATAGCAAAATTTGAAAAACTAAAAAAATCAAAAACAATTTGTGCTTCCAAACACAAATTTAGTTAAAAAAAGTAGAAATAGTCTCTACAAATACACTTCAGTGTAAAATTGAAAAAAAAATTAGATTCGTCTGTTAGAACATGACTTCAGTGTAGGAATTGAAAAAAAAAATGAAACATTTTTTTGGAAGAAAAATATGGTGAAAACGTACTTCAAATCACGATTTCTGTAAAAAAATATCAATTAAAAGTCGTGTTTTGATATACAATTTCTGATTTTCAAAACAATTTTTTCATCAAAAATAAGATTTGTTTATCTAATTATAATTTCTTCAAATTAAAATCGTCTTCCTTTCTGTATTAGTTACCTAGTTTTGTGATTTTTTAAAAATTTTATCATTTTCATAAAAATAAAGAAAAATTGCACCGGTTTTTTCCTTGAAATATAAGTGGGAGTGTTGTAGAGGAAAAGTTAATATTTCGATGTATGAGGTCGGGGTTTTCGTAGTGTTAAGAAGTGGGCTTTAAGTCTAATTCAATCCCATAAAACCGGCTCATGGAGGTGAGGTTTGCACCCATTTATATATAATGAAATGTCCTAATCTCTAGTCGATGTGGGATTTCCAACACGTTAGTTTTCGTTTTCGTTTTTATAATGTATTAAAGTAACATTAAAAAAATGTGACTTAAAATATAATATCCACATTTTTCGTAAGTGTGGTCCATAATTCTCAACATTTTATTAATTGTTGCTTAAAAAAAGAACAGGCAATATTGCACGTTTTGTTTCTAAAGAAAATAAAAGTTATTATATAAAAATAATTAAAAACTATTGGTTATCTCTATTTTAGATAATTATTTTTTTACCATTGACTGTGGACATGTATATGTGTGGTTTAAGAAAAAAAAAATTGTAGTGGGATGAGCTGGCAAACTTATTACTAAGCAAAAATCGACAACAATTATTATTTTCAGTAAAAAAAAGTGCTTATAAAAATAACACTTCTACAAGAAAATCATGAAATAGAAACCAATTTTTAGAGACCAAAATAATTAGTTACAATAGGAACTAAAATAGAGATAATTTTAGAAACTAAAAAAAATGGTTTCTAAATCAATTTCTATTATTTTCTATTATTGTTAAATAGTTTTTAAATTGATATCTAATTAGCAACTAAGGTTTTAACTACCAATTATTTAGTTTTTAAATTTGGTAGCAAAAACCTTGGTTGCTAATTAGATACCAATTTAGAAATTATTTAACAATAATAGAAAATAATATAAATTAATTTAGAAACCAAATT
>Ga0123342_1001769_pt1 | contig 36495 bp, 20 predicted proteins | sample Turbeawhitnodule_FD_89960 | JGI IMG/M metagenome (GOLD analysis project Ga0123342, IMG submission 89960) | Root nodule microbial communities of legume samples collected from Mexico - Turtle bean Mexico white nodule | ecosystem: Host-associated > Plants > Roots > Nodule | place: Mexico: Nepantla... | reverse complement strand
CCCACCCACAACAAAAAAAAAAAATGAGTTTTTTTGGGCGGCCGCGGGAGAGATTGGCCAAAAAAAAAAAAGGGGGGGGGGGGGGGGGGGGGGGGGGGGGGGGGGGGGGGGGGGGGGTTGTAGTGAGTGAGCATAATTCTAGTCTTCAAGATATAGGTCCCCTACCTCTACAAAAGGCCAAAGTGAGGAAGAATATGAGATGCCTTGTGAAGGTTATTTGTTAGTAGTAAGGCGCATGCTTGGACAACATAAAAAACCTTTTGATGAAAGTCAAAGGGAGAATAATTTTCATATAAGATGCCTTACTAATGACAAATTATATTCATTAATAGTAGATGTGGATAGTTGCACAAATGTGGCAAGTACAAGAGTGGTGAAGAAACTTGGATTACCCACCATTTCTCATACAAAGCCCTACAAATGACAATGCCTTAGTGAAGAGGGTGAAATAATTGTTAATAAACAAGTCCTCATAACATTTGTCATTGGAAAATATAAATATGAAGTTTTATGTGATGTTGTGCCAATGGAAGCCACACATGTGCTTTTGGGAAGGCCTTGGCAATATGATAGAAAGATTTTACATGATGGCCATACTAATAAAATTTCTTTCAACTTCCAATGGTACAAGATTATGTTAAAACCTTTCTCTCCAAAAGAGGTTAATGAGGATCAAATAAAAATGAAAACATAAAGAGAAAATGAAAAAGATAAAGAAAGAAATGATAAAACGAGTATCAATACCTCACCTCATGCCGTAAAAACAATCATGTTGACCCGTACAGAAGTACAAACTGCACCTCCAAGGTGTTCTTCTTCCTTGTCTTTTTCATTACCAATTCGTTTTAAATACTTGACATCTTTGATAAAGAAGTTTAGAGATGACATTAAAAAACCTCCTAAAGGTTCTCACCTTCTAAGAGGATTTTCACAAACCAATCAAATTCTCCCTAAACATTAAACATGGCCTGTATCTAAAAGTCATTCATGCAAACTCCCAAAGCTTCACAAACCATTTCTAGAAATGTTTCTATGTTCTCTGTGAACAAACTAACTATGTTATTTACAGGATTTCTAAATTTGAGGTCGAAGCTTTCCAACTCAGGGGGTTTAGGGTTTAGGGTTTAGGGTTTAGGGTTTGAATCTAATTAGACAATGAGATAATCAAGGACACAACTGACACTTCGCAATTAAGTCACTCATCTCAGGATCCAAGACAAGGCCCCACCAAACTTTAGAAGGACCTCAGCAGAAGAAGAATTGGACATAAGCTAGAGCATCAAATGTTCTTTCTTTTGGTCTTTTTAAAAGACAAGTTTATGTAAATAAATTGGGTTCAATTTGGGGGTCCAAATAGAAGAATAAGCTAGAGTAGGGTTAACTTAACATAAATTGGGGTTTACTAAGCATAAATTGGGCTTGTGTCAAGCCCACTTTTCATGACAAGTGCTTCTAGGTTTAGGGTTTCTTTAACCTACCCTCTAGAAGGTTTCTCACAAATGACACCCCTACCCCTATATCTTGTTCTCCAAGACACTCTCTCCTATAAATAGAGTGTCTTGTCTCATGTATTTCACACATTGAATTTTGAATAGAAAAGCAACTTTGTTAGAGTATTTAGTAAGCTAAGTCTCCTAAAGGTTCTTGGGTCGTATCTTGTGAGTGTAGTGCACTCAAGTGGCGGCTCTTCACCATTCATCCCAAAAGCTCCCATCCTTCCAAGTGGCGTGATCCATCTTTCATTCCTTAACCTTTCTCTTATCTTTCTCTTTTTCTTTCTTCCATTACGCCTTCCATAATTCCATTTCCCTTTGCTTAATTGTTCTTCATTTTTTATTTGGTGATCATCTTGCTTCCTTCCATCTTATGTTATTTTAATTTTCGCACCTCATCATCATCATTACCTTATATTGTGTTTTTCTCTTTGCCCTTTAGAAGTGAAACTTCACACTTAACTACTTGGTTAAGTTTGTGTTCAGTGGGAAACTTCTTTGAGTTTCTCACCATATTTTGCTGAAAACAAAAACTCATAAACAAAGTACCACCATAAAATGTGCAATCTTAAAATTAATTCACATCATCTTCCTTCATTAGATATTGTGCCAAATTATTGATCAAATAAAGAGCACTCCTCCATGTCAAAAGTGAAGAGGTTGCACCTTACCAAAATGATGATTAGATGATAGAGAAAATCTCACTGTTACATAGAAGGATCCTCAATATCAAAGTAGAGACACTATTAAAGTAATATGATCCAAAAGAACATTATGGAAAACACTGAAAGTGTTTGTCCATCTACCTTGGAGAGCGAGTTTATCCATTGTACACTTCAAAAAATGCTACCCTCCACAGAGAGCAAGATGATCTATACTAGGAGAGAAAGTGATGGAGGACCATACCAACATATCTAGCCACCATAATCCAGGCTAAGAGCAAAGAAGATTATAAATCAATAAGGAGATATTCTATCTCTTAGTCTTGTATATATTTGTAAAAAGTAGACTAGTTTTAGTTTTGGGTATTGCATTCTGGGCCAAGTAGCATATTTTGGGCCTTGTATTTAGGTTATGGATAGAATATGAAAGATGATAGGGTGTCAAGTTAGGTTAAAAACCCTAGCTGGCAATGTAAGCTAGGGTTAGGTGACACTTATGAGACTTGTGAGAAACTTGTTTCACAAGTTAGGGTTAGGGTTTGTGAAACTTGTTATGCAACTTTTCCTTCCTTATAAATATGACTCACCCCTTCTTTTATTTTCAACCTTGATTTGGATAATGAAATTCTACTAAAAATTTTGCAGATCTAAGGAAAAGAAAGAATCAAGTTGCATCAAAAACTCTAAACCTTCGTATTTAACCTAGTTGGGCTTAGGCTAAGTGACTTCTCGTCTGGACGTTATTGGGCTCGCCTGGGCGAGTTAGACAAAAATAGGCCCAACGTCACTGGATTGATCTCGTCTAGGCGAGATTGGGCTCGCTTGGGCGAGATCCTCTAGGAGTTTCTGGCTTGGGCGAGCTTGGGTGAGTGCTAGTGCGTTCCAGCTTTCCCTTTTTAGCTTTGTCTATTCTTCTTTTGCCCTTTCATCTCCATTTTTCCCTAGAACCGGAAATTAACACAAATTTGGGAATAAATTGTTCTTATTCAAATTGTAATCACAAAATATGTAAAAATATTTAAATTCATAAATTAGGGGTTATATTATGGTTATTTTATCAATTAATAGTCATAAGTGTCTGTATTTTAATATGAAATATTATTGAAATACGATACTTATCAAGTGGTTGCATTCCAAATAATATTCAAGGTTTTAGTCAGGAATAATTACATGTTCAAATAATACTTGGGTCTGTTTAGCTATAAGTGGATTTATTTCAAAAAATACTCGTTTGTATCTTTGTAATGTTAGTCTATTTAGTGAAACTTGATCATATTGGTCAAGAACTAGGTGTAGTCTACTTTTACAAATGAACTATTTTAAAAACTCCAATCGTAAATCTTTCTTATCTTTAATTTCATTGATATTAGATGTTATAAAACATGAACTAACTAAGGAAGGAGAGCTTTTCAAACAAAGTTTTTGAAAAATTTATGACAATTCATGTGTTGATTTAAATTTGTGTCTTATCATATGTTATTAAACACAATATTGCAAAAAAAAGTATCAAGGTTTTTTAATGTATAATTCAACATTTCTTCCTGTGTATTTCACTTAATTTCACAATATTTGCTATTGTATTCCTTTTGCTGAGTAAAAGGGCATGATTTATTTGAGAATCTATGTTGACTGCACTGAAATGAACATACATTACTAAGAAAGTAGGTTACGTATTTGTCATCTTTTTTTAGGTTAGTGAGTCTTATCTTTCTAACTTATTAACAATATTCTTGAGAATCCAGTATATATAATTAGTTTTCTTTTTTAAGATCTTTATAATTTAATTCTTCATGCTTTTGTTGATTCTCGATAACTTGTGGGTACTTCTTTATGAGACGTCCAAACTTGGGTTTTGTGGTGTGATAACTCATGAGATGTCTTTAGGCTACTAATGTAAATGAAAATTCTTCACTTTTACTTTTTAAATTTTTTTTTTTTGAATCTATTTTGCTAATAAAAATTAACATGGTTATCGAAGTACTAATTCCATATTTATTTCTTTTTTTTAATCTATTTTGCTAATAAAATTTTACATGGTTATCGAAGTACTAATTTCATATTTATTTGTAGTTTAGTAATTAATAGTGTTCATAAAATAAACTATATACTATAAGAAAATCATTGAATAAAAATTAATTTTAGAGACAAAAAATAATTAATTACTATAATGACTAAATTAGATACTATTTTATAGACTAAAAAATTATTAGTATCTAATGTAGTTTCTATTATTAATAATAGGTTCTAAATTGGTATCTATAGAGTTTTTAGATATCAACTTTAAAATCTAAAGTAGTTGGTAGCTAAAATCTTGGTAACTAATTATAAATTATTTAGAAACTAATTTATAAATTTTATTAATAATAGAAATTATTTTAGATACCAATAAATTTTTTAGTCTCTAAAATAATATATAATTTAGTAAATATAACGATTAATTATTTTTTATCTTTAAAATTATTATTTTTTTAATGTTTTTTTAGTGCTATTTGTTTATTAAAGCATTAGCTTCACTTTATTTTAGTTAAAAAAAATCTATAATTATATATGTTCAATTTTAATACAGAAATAATTAATTAAACTTGTAGATAGTTTAATTTAACTTGATTCACTGTTAAAATTAACTAGATTAGTTTAGTTTTGTATAACCACGATATAGTTTAATTTAGTTTAATCTTTTGAATTAAACTATTATTAGTTAATTATAAAGCACTTGCTTCTCCTAAACTCTTGATATAATTGTTGCATTTTGTTACATGTGTATTTTAAATGAAATTATAAAATAATGAATGATGTTTGAAACATTTTGGTTTAAAGATGGGAAAAATAGAAATTTCACTTGAATTATGATTTAATTAAATTTTAAATTTGTTTTGCAAATATTATTTTATTAATGGTGTTAAGATAATGATTTGATTTGTAAAGTAATTAGACTAAGATTTTTTTATCTAATGTAACATAACATATAAGGCGTAACTTGCTAACTTCAACTTGCTAATAATGTAACATATGCACTTGTTAGTTAAACAAGATGACCTAAACACTACAACAAAGATTACAGTTACGTATAACAAAAATTCGTAGGTAGTCAGATATTACCCACAAATTACTTATGAATGTAGGTAAATTTCCTATGAATTTTTATTCGTGAATAAGGAATTGAGCCCACGAGTAAACATATAACCATTATACACCAAAATAATTTTATTATCATATTATGAATATTATTATATCATGGTTATTAGTACTATTATTAGTATTAATGATAATAATAATATTAATCATATTATTAATAATTATAATAATAATAATAAATATCCATAATAATATTAATAATAGCAATATTATTAATAATAACAACTTTATTATTATTAATATTAATAATATTAATATTAATAATTTTAATAATACTAATACTAATAATAATAAAAATAATATTACTATTATTATTATTTATTGATATTAGTAATCCTATTATTATTAGAATTCATAATAATATTAATAACAACAATTTTATTAATAATAACAATTTTATTATTATTAATATTAATTGTAATACCTTAAAAATACATCTAACTATTATTATACATATCTACATATTTCTATACAAGCTTAGACTTTTTCAAAACATTCCTAATACATCATTAGAACTTATAGAAATATAAATATTTACAATATAAGGTTCAAAAGAACACCCTAAACCCCTTCAGAACCTCAACACATGTATGATCATCTATTCGTGTACATAATACAGTCATTGTAGTTCACAACATAACAAGAAAAGCAAGGGTAAGCTAGTAAAAATAAAAATTTATAATATTCACAATAAAATCAAAAGAGGAAACCAAATTACATGGATCAATTTCTTAATTATTCGATCTTTTTCAAATCCCAACATAAAACAATCACATGGATCTACACATTCAGGATATTCAACAAGGAGAATAACAACTAACGTCTTCCGCAAGATCCATATTAAGTAAGTCCTACCAGAGACTAACACCTGATCCAAAGATTACCAGCGAATCCAAGAAAAAGGATTATGGTAAGTTCAATACAACCTAAGCCGTGCATCTCATATGTCATGATGTGCATGAACAGCTTCTCACCACCTGATATCTTAGTCTGTTTGATTTAGATCATCAATGAAGCTTAGAGTACCACATACACATCAATACTTAAGACACAACAAACATTAGTCGATACATTATCCCAAATGTATGAATTCAATTTCATATCATTTTCATCATACATTATCATTCAAAACGTGATCCACAATATTCAAAAGTCTATTTAACATAGAAAAAACAACACTTAAATACTAAACCAACAAAATTTAATATTTCTACAAGTTTAAATAATATATAAACAAACAACGCAATATATAAACACACAACATCTCTACAAGAGAAATTGAATATTGGGACCATGTCCCCTCCACATTCAGATCTTCTAGCCTAGGGGTGCTATTAAAAATTAAAGTTAGTTTCTCTTACCTTAATTGCTTGCTTTCCAAACAGCTTATAGAATTTTATCCTCTCAGTCTGGATAAACTTCAAGATTTAAGGGCCTAATGCAAGTTATCCAAACAAAATAGAAATTCAGTATATAGTATAATAAGTTGAGATGATTACTCTTCTTAACTAATCTCACCAAGATTGATGACTAAATCTTAAGGAAAAACAAAGAACAAAGGATATTTAGAATAAAAATAAACTTACTATGTTTGAAAATCTAATCGAGTAGAAATGTTCCTTAACTACTCAGCTACAACGTGGTCCAATCAAATTCTAAAATAAATGAAAATGTGACAGGAACTCTGTTATTTTTTTTAAAGTCGTTACATTAATAATATCAATATTAATAATCTAATAATACTACTAATAATAATATTACTAATTTTATTATTTTTTTATGAATATTAATAAAACTATTAATATTAATATTGTTAATAATATTAAAAAATAATATTTTAATATTAATAATAATATCATTAATAATATTGTTGATAATAATAAAATATTATTATAATATGAATAAAGCAAAAATAAGGTGTGGTGAAGTTTCTTGGTGGAGCAGCGCCTTGAAGTTACGTGGCCTTTTCCTTGAAGGGAGAAGGCTTGCGCTTGTTTCGCTGGATAGAATCTGCGTGGATTTGGTAGGTGCTGAACTGCAAGCAAGTGCTGAGGTCACTGGTTTTTCACGTGGCGCGTTGCTTCCAAGGGGCGTGGAGTACTGAAGCGGTTGTTGCTTGGGTTTCCTGGACCAAAGCACCTTTTTGCTGCAAGCGGTGCAGACGAGCTTCACGTTGGTGCTAGCTTAATAACATTAATAATAATAATAATAATAATATAAAAAATAATATGAATAGTAATAATATTAATTCGTGAGTAATAATATTAAATAAGAATTAATTTTAAAAATAAAAAATAATTAATCACTATATTAATTAAATTAAATATTTTTTTAAAAATTAAAAAAATTATTATATGTAAAATAATTTTTATTTTAAATTGATATCTAATTAGTTACTAAAATTTTAGTCATAAATTAGTAGTTAAATTTTTTGATAATTAATTAAATACCAATTCAAACTATTTATTAATAATATAAATTATTTTAAATATTAATATTTTTTTAGTTTTTAAAATAATTTATAATTTAAGTAATATAGTGATTAATTGTTTTTTTCTCTAAAATTAATTTTTATTTATTGATTTTTATTGTAGTGACGACCATCCCAAATATTCAATCCTTGTATGTTAGCCATGTGTGGCTTAAAGACAAAGAATACTCATTAAGTTAAGAATGATTTAGTAAATAATATTCAATGTCAACCAGGAGTAGCTTGTGGAAAGAATACTCAAGGGATTAGTTAAGAGTGGCTCCAAGTCAAAAGAATAATTAGTGTCAACCAAGGGTGGTTTGAGAAAAAAAATACTTAAGGGGTTAACTAACAATGACTATGAGCCCAAAGAATACTCCATGTTATCCAGAAGTGGCTTGAGGAAAGATTACTCAAAGGGTTTGTTAGGAATAACTACAATCCTAAAAAACACTCAGTTATACCAGGAGTAACATGCGTAAAGAATACTCAAGAGGTTAGTTAGGAGTGGTTACGAGCCTAAAAAATACTATTATGTACTTCGTAGCATTAGCCTGTCTAGTTGAACTTGGCTAGTTGGCCAAGAACTGGATGTAGTCTATGCGACCAACAAACTAGTATAAATTATTATGTACGTGTTCTTTTCTTCTTATTTTCTTTACATTACATATTATTATCATCTACACTAACCTAAGAAGGATACTTATTATGATAATATTGTCTAAACATTTTTATCAAAGGGTTTTTAGATGAGACTTTTAAATTTGCATATGGAGAGAGTGAATAGACACAAAACTATGATTTAATCACTTGTTAAAGTAAACATGAAAATATATTAGTCAATTGACAGTTGAGTTGAGAAACCAACATGCAATTCTTGACTAAAAACTTGAATATTATTTGGAATACAACCACTCTTGGCTAAAAAACAACTCAACCACTTTTGAATAAAAACTCAAATATTCTTTGGAACTCAACACTATTAGCTAAACATGCATACATTTTGGAAATTAGTCACTTTTGGCTAAAACCTATTGGATCGAGAGCTTACCACTAGGATAAAAGTTATAGTTAATAGTTAGGGCACAACTTTTTCTACTTAGCAACCTAAGCACCACAATTTGATTGCGACTTGACCCACCTAACCTGATAGTGGTCGTTTTGCGATCAAATTAATATGATTTCAGTGTAGACTTGTCCAATGCTAGAAAGATGATAGTATAAAAGTGGTCAGATGACCCCCAGTCGTCTCCCAAAGAATCCAATAGTGAGTCTAGTGAACTAAATTCAAAACTTATCTGCAAACAATAAGGATTAGCAATAACAATAATAATAAAAAGGAATTGTGATTGTTAAGCAGGAAAATATAAATGATGATTTAAAACAGTAAAGCATGCAAGTTGACTCCCAAGTTATTCCACCATTGATTCCTCACAGGTACTCTAAAGATTATTCCTTTCTTAATCCTCAAACAAAGCTAAACTAGATTGAACATGCGCCAATCTAATTCAACTGAAACTCACCAGTAAAACATGCGTCTACTAGTTTAATCAATACCCACTTTGTTCCATGCGTATACTCCATGAGAATGCTTATCTCCTCTCTCTTGAATCAAGCGCCCAAGAAATTAATTAGAACAATGAGAACTAACTAAGAAACCAAAGTTTAAGATAAGGAAGACTCTCGATCATGCGTTCAAATATAACCTCTCACAAAAACCATTTTTCCAAGAGATTAGACTATTAAAATAATTGCTATAGAGAATTAAAAAAAATGAAAATTTTATTAACCAAAACTTCAGAACTCAATGGGAAATTACAAGGGAATCAACCAAAAAGGTTTAGCCTTCCATGCGGAGGCAAAACAAGAGTATTATAAAAGAAGAAAAGAAAACTAGGTCTAGAATGTGTTTGCTCCTCTAAAATGTGATCCCACCAGCCCCTTTGTCCTTCCCTTGAAGTCTCTTTTATAATCTTCTTTCCTTTGCACAAAATCATATTAAAATCTGCCTTATGATATTTTTTTACAATTATCAGATATTTCCTTTCCTGTTTCGAATTATTAAACATATATCTTCATTCCCATGTAGTCTCGTATTCGATTCTTGCTTTTCTCCCAGAAATATTGTTTCCAATTTTCTTCAGATTTATGCATTAATTGTAATTGATTCCAACATTGATGTGAGAGATATTGCAGAAAATTTTCTCAAAATAATATCTTCAAAGTATATTTTCTCTATTCTTGAAGGATTTTGCAGAGGAATTTTAATTGCAGAAGTTTTAGAGAATATCCTGGCAGAAATTTGCATTCATTTCCTTTTCTCAGATATTTGCAGATTTAATTCTCTAATTATTTATATTATATCTTGTTTCCTGTTTTGATCCAAAAGAGGCAACTTAGGTTAAAAATACAAAATTAACAAAAATAATAATAAATGCCAAAATAAACCCAATTATATGAATTTAAATTAAAACAATGAATTTATTTATTATTATAGTCCAATAATTTATGATTAAATAGATTAAATGTGAATAAATAACCTATATGAGACAATTTATGCCACATGCAACAATCTCTCCCTCAATAATTATCCCACTAAAATTTAACTCTTCGACTGTGACTCAACCCACTTGACATATGCCATAGAAGAATTGTGCAACTTGCAACATTCTCCTCCTAAACAATTGCCCATATGGTAATCAAACTCGCGACCTTGACTCTAATACCAATTTTTGGATCGAACGCTTACCACTAAGCCAAAAACGATTACTGATAGTTAGGGTGCAACTTTTTCTACTTAATTATTTGGAAAACAACATGAGTGCCACAATTTGATTGTGACTTAGCCCATTATGCCATGAAACAATTGATGTCACCTAAAACAAAAACTTGAATATTGTTTGAAATGCAACCACTTTTGGATAAAAATTGAGTACTCTTTGAAACTCAACCACTATTGGATAAAATCCTGAGTATTCATTAGAACTCAACCACTCCTAACTAAATATGAGTATTATTAGGAAAACAATCACTCCTGACTAAGGGTTTGGCAAATAAATAGAGTAGTCTAAATGATACAAAAAAATTTCTTACTAGGTGAAGAAAACATTTGTCTACGTATATTCCAACAAGTCACCCTAAGTTTTGATGATAATAAATTATAAAAAGTAGGAAAAGTACAAGAAGGGAGGGTTGAATTGTGTTTTAATTTTTTTTGCAACTTTTTGCAGGCAGTTGTTAGACGATAAGATTTTAATACTAATTAGAGAGATTGAGAAGATTTTCACAAACTTAGTTAAAAAAACTTCACCTTCTTTAATTAGTTGCAAGATTATTACATGAAATGTACTGAGAGAGGAATAAAAAGGATTAAGAGTATACTTACATTGGTTTGCCTGATAACGTTGACTATATCCAGTTCTTAATCAACTAGTCATGTTCCACTAAGAAAACTATTGTTGCGAAGTACAAACAAATATTATTTTGATTGGAGCCACTCTTGACTGAAAACCTTGAGTATTCTTTTATATTGCAGCCACTCTTGGTTGACCTAGTTCAAGTACTCTTTCAACAAGTCACTTTTGTCTCAACCTAAGTATTCTTTCAACAAGTCATTTTGGCTCAAGACAAATAAATTGTATTTGTGATCAACAAATCATTGCCTTTGCTTACTAGGGAGGGATTTTATCTTTCATGGATTATAAGGATAAGAATTCTCTCCTAATTTGTTGAAAGGTTAAAAAAATGTGTTCTTACAAAGCTTGAAGGGCATAAAGAAAAATCGATAAAGTTTTGGAATTTTCAAGAATGGTTTTCTTCTACTTCTTCTCGTCAAAGCATGTGTTTATATAAGCTTGGAGAAATTAGTCGCTGCATTACCTTTTCTGGTCGTTGAGTAGCTTTGTACACATATGAATGTCTTCTTATTCTTCTATCATTTGTTGAGCTTGAACATTGAGAAGCATAAAATATACTTTATGCAACATTAGTTTCTCTTCTCTTCTTCACACAACATCCCATATATCTGACAATACTTATCTTTCTCGGTAACAGATCATTTTGCACCAAATTATTGTAAAAATGCACATCGTACTGGACAAATAGCTAAGCCAGATTTGAAATGTGCTTGAGTCAAGATAGTTGGTGAACAATGTAACGTTAGCTCAAACGTTAGGAGATTTTGATGTTGACTTGTCTTTATCACGAATCTTCTTAGAATCAAATGGTGAAGACATTCCATTCAATACAAACTTAAGCTACAAGAATATTTGACTAGCTTAAAATATGTCTACACTTATCCTGATATTCATTAACAACTATTAGATGAAGTGGAAAGTTTGCTAAGTGCTTTATCGTTTGTTTAATAAAGCACTTGTATGATCTTATCTTTTCTTTCAGTGTCTATTAGATGCAATTGCATCATGATTCATGCTTTGTTGGTTTAAACACTTATTTAAAATCATAAGGTTGTTGTAATTTTGCACTAACATAAATAATACAAAGTTTTGATATATCTCATGAGTTTTTTAAAGTGTAAATTAACCTTAAGCACACTTAGTATGTCCCTAAATGTCTTGAAAAGAACTACCAAGTGACCAAAGACTAAAGTACATGAAAAGAAAAGCATAAGAAGTCTTATGAGTTATGATTAGTCTGTAGGAGCAAGTGGCTCTAAAAGGGTGGGGGTTGAATGGAGCTTGAACTCAATTCATGAGTATATTAAGAAAATTAAAAAAAATGTCTAACAGGAAAAGGAAATAGAGAAGAGGCGTATATACTGATTCAGTCTACCACTTAGGGTACGTTTAGTCCTCTTACGCAAATTGCGTAAAAGCTTTTCAATATACGAGTTTCAACACCTCTCTAGAACAAGTATTATAACACCTTTCCAAGAACGAGTATAAACTATCCAAGTAAACTAGTCATAATATTCTTCTGAGATTAACACATCTCAAGGTATGAGAAAGACATTCTAAAAAAAGAGAACAACAAAAACTCACTGGATATACTTCATTGTGTGAAGAATTTACAAAGGTTTAGCTCACAACCCAACTCAATAGACACTCTAATGTAGCACATATAATCTATACAATTCAAAAGAATTCTTTCTCACTTACGCAAACTTGTATTTCACTTTGAATTCATTTTTCTACGTTGTTCTCTTTTGTGTACAATGTTATTCATTCTACAGGTCTTTATATAACACTAAGATGATAACAGTTAGATGCTCCATTTTGAAACTTTTTCTCTAAATAATTTCTTGCAATCTTGAACATGTGATGTAATTTGAAATGTTTCTTCCTTTGTAGAATGTTGAACGTTGATGCTTTAAATATATTTAACTTGAATATTTATTCAAATATGCATTGTTGCTTCGTCTTCGTGTCACTAGATGCTCTATATGGTAACTTCGACTTTGATGAGATCAGTGTATCATAATCACATATTTGAACTTTAAAATGTTTCTTTATCTTTAGAAAATTCAACGTTGAAGCTTTGAAACATTTGTACTTGAGCTTTCCAAAGACTTGTATTATACTTTTATCCTTTTTGTATTAGATATTTTAGAAGGAAACTTCTACTCGAAAGATTTCAATGTGTCTTAATCTTTTGTTTATCTATGAAATCATTTTATATCCATAAATCTTCAATCATTAAGGCTTGATATTGTTTTCCTCACTGATTGCGTGAATCACGTATTGTAACTTCTTCATTTTCCCGTTAGACGCTCTAAAAGAAAACTTTGACTTTTAATTCTTTTGCGCATCTCAAGTGCCGTAAACAATTTGTGGAAACATTTTGAATATCAAAATCAATAAAAAAACAACAATTAAACACAAGGGCATCCCTAAATCATAATCTTTTAAATTTCAGAATAATAAAAATCTTATATTCCCAAAATTTCACTCGTAATATATTTTTCAAAAACTTTTTAAGTCTATATTATTTTTAAACATCGAAAGCGATCATACTTTAACAAATATTTATTTCATCAAAATATATTTTCGAAAAATGTTTTAAGAATGATCTCAGTATACCTCTGTTTTTTGAAAAATTTCCAATTTAACACTGTAAATTTAAGAACATTCCAACACTCTCTTAATTTTAATCGTTAAGGCATATTAATATATAAAATAGTTTGTAATCATCATAGAGGATATATTTCATTCAAAAATCATTAAACGAATCAAGATATAGAGTTTTCGAAATGCTCTATTTTATGTTCAAAATAGAAAAACTTTCTAAAATTAATCAATCAGTTATTTTAAATGAAAACGTTGATTTGTATGATCAATTGTTATAAAATGATGTTCGAAAATAATCAAGCAAGGTTAGAAAGCCTTCAAAGAACACTGAGATCGAGTTTAGACACTCCCTCCCTGTAATGCGTAGAAAATTAAATGATTGTCTGGCATGTAGAAAATGAAGTGGTTGTGTAACGAGTTCATGAACATTGTTTTGTCTTAACTTGTCTTGTTCTTTGGAGACTTAGTTGGTTGAGTCTCTAGAGACCGTCTAACGAGACTATCTACAATGTCCTTTTACTGTTAGACCGTCTAACGAGTCTATGCACAATTGGTTTGTTTAATGTGTTAACACTGTATAGTTTGATTTTACTTTTCTAAACACAGGCTGTCTAATAAGATTAACTATGAGAAACTGTATAGTAGTTTTAATATAGTAGGATTGTCTAACAAATTTAATCTTAGTAAACCATCTAATGTGTTTCGGTCTAATTCTACATATACAATAATTTTGTTAGAAATCTTATCACACCTTACAGTGTCTGCTATCATCAAAACTCATAAACTCTCTTATCACGAAACCATTTAATGAATGGTAGAATGTCTATCAGGTATTGGACCGTCTAACATCTTAACACAATCCACCCAAGTTTGGATGTCTCACAAAAAATCAGATAATTCATCGAAAAGTAGAAAAAACATAAAGAAGAAACTCCATTAATACATTGGACACTCTACAAGATCTTCTACAGGTTTGAAAGAGCAAACTTGTAAACTTCAAAGAAGATCCTAACGCACACACATCCTAATTTTTGAGAATTGTATGTTCATTTCAATATGGTCAATATAATTGCTCAAATAAATCATGTCCTTTTACTCAACCAAAGGAGTATAATAGTGAAGTGTCACACAAATGCCAAACATATACTTTAAAAGCTCTAACACTAAGAATAACATAGATACTAAGTCACATGGGATGTGTTTTTGATGCTTATGAATAAGAGCTAACCATGCACATGAAATCTCGACGAAATATTTATGACAAGTTCTTTAAGTTCATAAACTCTTATTCTTTCATTCTTTAAAAACTTATAGTGATTGAGAAACATCGTTTACTAGATGACTTGTAAAAGAGAGTACTTAATTTGTATAACCTTCACATTTATGTGAGTTAGACTTTAGACAATGAGTGATTGTATTTTATATCCACTCACTTGATTGTGAAACTTTGTAAAAATAAACTTAGTTGGAGAGTCATTATGTACTCATTAATAAATTTAAGGGGAGATTATGTACTCATTAATAAATTTAAGGGGAGTTTAATGGATAAACTTTGAGACCATGTGTAAGTCAAAGATATCACTGTAAAATAATTATAAATATTTAATTATTTAGTAAAAAATTTACACTTTATAATAAAAAAATGAATGTAACTAAGATTAAGAGTGAAGTAGTATAAAATTTAAAATATATTATATTTTTTTTCACTCTTTTATTACTTACACTAAGCTTCTCTTAACATATGTAAACCATTTATGAACATTTTCATAAAATCGTTAGATGACTTCTTTTAAATGTTAATTTGAAAATTTGTGAAACTTTTTAAAATATTTTAGATATATTCAAACAGCCTTTTATAACTAACTTTTCCGTTCAAACTTATAATTTTTAAAAAAAACAAATCAAATATTTACTAAAAAAAAGTAATATAAAAATAAGAACTGAAATTAATATCAATCACGTTTATTTTGTTTACACGATGGAAAACGTGTCTATAGTTGATTTTGTTTACCTTTTTTTCCTTTTATGATTTTTATTGAAAACTAAGAAATGAGATTTTTTTTATCTCAATAAAGTAGTAATGGCATGTTTTATTTTATTTTTGACATCACGATATAATATATATTAAAAATTATATAGAAAATGAAATTATAATTAATAAAAAAATAATTAACATCATCTTAAACTTTTAAAACACCAAACAGTTAAAGTAGGAATAGATGCTAATAAGAAATGAAACACACACTTAGATACATATTTCAAGCCACGTGACAACGTGCAGCCACACACGTTTATCAGTCGTCTAAAAAATTCACGTTTTTCGCATAAACAGATTAACAATCCTTGAAGCTTCAAAGGAAACACACGCATGTTGCTTCAAAAGCAAATCCAAACACGGTCTTAGTTAGAATTATTGTTCCAATGAAACCAAAACTTCACATTGGAACGCGCACAATATTTTCAATCAGCAACTAGACCGTCCACTTCCTCTAATTGACCTTAACAGCATTCTTCACGTTTCATTCATTTCAATTTTTGTAGTTATTCTTCTTCTAATTAAGATTCACAACATGATTCATGTTTAAATTGATAATAATATATTCACAATTCATATATTTTATATAATCATATTACAATCTTCAATATTATTATTTAAATATTTTTCTATACTATTTAATTACAAATTTATCATTTATTATATATATTTATATCATAAACATTTTATACAAATAATCTTGAAAATATCATTTCTCTTGTCAAAAGTACCATTTCTCTTTTGAATTATTGTTCATACTCATTCTCTCACTAGTCCCACCACTACTCTTAGTTTTGTGCCAATAATATTCATTGTTTTCCTCAAGTCTTATCTCTCATTTCCTTATATATACCAACTAACACATTTTCACTGCCATATTCACTTTCATAGCACTTAAACTCTTATCATCACTGTAATCCACTTCCTCTCACCATATTCTAAACAGTAGCATCTTTTATCACCAACCATGGCATCCTCAACCTTTGCTGCAAGAACCATCTCCCCTTTCTCTTTGAAACTTGCAACTACCTCCCCAAGATCATCACTCACCACATCATCCACCACAACCCTTTTACCCTTTACTTCCTCACACTCATCTCTATCCAAATCTCTCAAACTCAGTACCTCTTCTCAGTACTCTCACCTCTCATTCCCCCACAAGAGTTTCACTTGTAGAAGCCAGGCTGAACGAACATCTGATTCAGGTATATGTGCCAGCTTCCCCTACAAGGTTTTCAATCTTGTTGTTAGATCTATTAATGCTGTGTACATTGAAGATCTGTGGGATTTACTTGATTCTGTGCTGACCCTTTTGGTTTTTTTGCTTGATCTTGCAGCCAAAGTCCAAGAACTAAGTGTGTATGAGATCAATGAGAGAGATCGTGGAAGCCCTGCTTACCTTAGATTGGGCCAGAAAACCACCAATTCCCTTGGTGATCTAGTCCCCTTCAGCAACAAGGTTTGTTACATTTTGGTCTTTGTTTAATACTTCCAAAAATTTCTGAGCCTTAATTCATTTTTCATATAAACTTAATCATTAACTTGGTAGCTGCTTTTTCATTTTACCTGATTGTATTTAAAGTTCTAGTCTTGGATTTAAACTTTAAAAAGTTATTTTTTTTGTTCTTTACTTCATCCAAAGTAAAATGGTCATATTCGTATTTGGATTCCCTTAGTTCAGTTAAGCACTCATTCACCCATTTAGTAACTTGGAACCGCAGGATAAAAAATTAGATGACTCATATTTTGTATGTTAGTAAATGACATGTAAAATTTGCACTTAAAATCTGAGTTATTCAATCCAAGCCTAAATTTATGAAAAATCAACCATACGGATGAATTCGTCAGACCCTTAAAACACATATTCAAAATCTGAGTAATCTCATCTTCATTCAATTATTACAAAAATTGTACTAACTACATGAGTGTGTGTAGAAGTGGCTGTATTGAATCTGGTTGTGTTCATGTTCTGTGGTTTTGATTCTTCAAACTTTTTGTGTATTTTTGGTATTGATTTACACTTTTTTGGGATCATGCAGTTGTACTCCGGATGCTTGCAAAAGAGGGTGGGGATAACAGCTGGAATCTGTGTTTTGATCCAAAACAAAGCAGAGAAGAAAGGAGATATGTATGAGGCAATCTACAGCTTCTACTTTGGGGACTATGGTCACATTTCAGTGCAGGGTTCTTACCTGACCTATGAGAACACATATCTTGCTGTCACTGGTGGATCTGGCATCTTTGAGGGGGTGTATGGTCAGGTGAAGCTGCATCAACTTGTGTTCCCCTTTAAACTATTCTACACATTCTATCTTAAGGGCATCAAAGACTTGCCTCAGGAGCTTCTTTCCAAGCACGTTGAGCCCAGCCCAGATGTTGAGCCCAGCCAAGCTGCCAAGGCCTGTGAACCAGATGCTGTCATTTCTGGTTTCACCAACTGAGGACCAATCTAAGTCTACACTAATTTTAAATTTCAGATTAGATAGTTTTGGATTAACCCTTTTGTAATGAAAGGAGACACCCCTCTCTACAAATTTCGAATTTGGTAATCTGGTATTAAATTTTTGTAATAGAAAGGGGTGTGGTTGGAGTGTAGGAAACAAAGACCAGTGAAAATCAATTTTTTCTTGTTTTATTCTCTTCATTGTAGACTTAATTTGAAGACCCTTTTGCATCAAGTTCACAATTTAACCTTTTGTTAGTTTAGTTGTAATTTGGGTATGTAGTCAAAATGTGAGGTATGAGTAAGTTTTGTGGTTGAATGATGGAAAGTTGTCAGAAGTTGCGTTTTGCAGAGGTGAAGTAATGGGAACTTACAGAAACCATTATTGGAATCGGTGGTGGTAGGCCATAGCAATTATGGTATAGCAGTATTGTTGAGCTTAATGAATCACATGGGTTTAATTTTCTGGAAGACCGTGAACTTTTAAGATTGTCTTTGCCTTTTTGGACTCTTTTTATGAGAAAATGACAGTTTTCTCATATTCTCGTATGAGAAGATTGCATTAATTCATTTTATGTAAGCTAATGTATAAAATGTAATATTTATGTTTGTTTAACTTGTTTTTTTAAAATGTGTTTTTTTTAATAAAAAATGGTCGCTTATGTTTTTAATATATTTAAGTAAACTTATTTGAAAAATTTGAAAAAAAAAACAGTTTTCTATTTTCTTAATTTGGAATTACTTTCCATAAAAAGCAGATGCTAGAAAAGCGAAATAAAAAGAAACAAGATTTTATAGTATTATTTTATCTAAATATGTGTTTATTTTCTTTTTCTTTGTTATATAGTACAAAGAATTCTGAGTTTTTGTCATTTTGCATCCATATAAAAAAGTAATTATTTTGGTAAACATATACATAGCAATTTCTGTCTTTATAACAATCATTTAAAAATAAATAACTTTTTTACCAATTTTTTTATCACAAAAAAAAACCATATCACTACAAGACAAAAAATAGTTAGTTGACAAAAAATAATTAACATTAAATAAAAATTAATTTTAGAAAAAAATAATTAACATTAAATAAAAGTCAATTTTAGAAATAAAAATCAATTTTAAAAATAAAAAATAATTAGTTGAAAAAAAATAATTAATTACTATAATAAAATTGATTTCTAAATTAATTTATATTATTTTTAAATAATTTCTAAATTAGTATAATTAGCTTAACTATCAATTATTTGAATTTTAAATTTAATAACAAATTTTTTTATTGTTAATTAAATATTAATTTATAAACTATTTAATAATAATTAAAATTAATTTAAAAATCAAAAATATTTTTATTTTTTAAAATAGTTTTTAATTTAATCAATATAATAATTAATTATTTTTTATTTTTAAAATTGATTTTTATTTTAAGATTTTCTTTTATATTTGTTATTTTCTATTTTTAAAATTGATTTCAAATTAATTTCTATTTTATGATATTCTTTTTATCTTTAGTGCACAGAGAGTAGTAGTGAGATGATAATGGCAAGCATTTGTATGTAGTAAATCAAATATGCACTATGCAATTGGCTCATGTGGGTAACAATTAGTACTCATGATATTCTTTTGTAATTCGATCACCAATATATTTTATTTTTAGTAAATTATCCTTACTTCTTCTGTGCTTTTCTGGAATTTTGTTGATATTTGTCTTTTTGAAGACCTAAAAACACCTTTCAATTCTTTTAAAAGTATTATTCCACCACTATTTTTTAACTGTTTGAAGGTATTATATTGTTTATATTTTTATAAGGGTGACTGTTACAAATGTTGAAAAAACACTGTGTGTAATTCCTAATATCTTAGGAGTAAAGATGTAATTTGCTCTTTATTTAAATTATTTTTTAGATTTAATGGTGATTTTAATTTTTTTATATGCTATATGTGATTTTGGTATTTTGTAATTTTATTCATCAATTCTAAAAAGTTCTAATTTTTTTAATTTTTTTATTTCTGCATGAATTTATTTTATTTTATATTTGAATTAACTAATTATTTTCTTTGTAGTATCTTAAATAAATATGATTGGTCCAGGATTCAATTGGATGAAAATAAAAAATAAGTATTTTTCCAAAATTGTTTATTTTGTTAAATATAAAAACTAAAAATAAAAAATAAAGGGACACAAATTACAAATAAAAAAATAAAAAACCCAAAATTAGAACTTAACTTAATTTTTATATAATCCATTCCTTCTTCAATATGTCTTTTTGTCTCATCCTTTCTCTCCATTATCCAATTTATTTTAATGAAACTTTTATTAATAATTATTACTACAAAAAAATAAAAAATATATGACAAACTTTAATTATCATAAAATATTTCAAAATTCGTCAAAAAAAAATTTCTGAGAAATTTTATGAAAATACATTATTTAATGGCACAAATATGCATCACAAAAAAATATTTTGTCACATGACATTGTAAATGTCGATATAAAACTTTATTTTTTTTATCACAAAATTAATCAAGGAAGAAATATTGTCTATTCTTACTTGTAACAAAAAGAAATGTCACATGACAGTCGCTTAAGTGTATTTGGAAGTCGCTTAAAAGAAATTTAGGTCACTGATATTTTTCGTTTTTTTTTATAATTTTTTAGATTAATTGTAGTTTTTTTAAGAAAATTCTTTTTTTCTGCTTGTAACATATATTTTTATTTTTTTAGAAAATTAGAGTTGTAATAAATGTTATAAAAATTGCATTTCTTAGCTAAAATTTTGCGTGAATTGTATGATTAGTTGTTTATAATTTTTGTAGGAATATTTTTGAGAAGATTTTTAACTTATGAAATTGTAATGAGGATATTTGGATCATGAAGATTTGAAAGAGTTGAACTTGAAGGATTAAAACCATTGAATTTGTTGATAGAAAGCATTAGACGATTTACGAGCTGAAAATATTTTTTGTGGATCTAATTTCTGTTTTTGTTAAGGCTCATCCATTTGTAGTGATCCAAAACTTTATAAATAGAAAATAGGTGAAGAGAAACATACGCTTTTCAGTAGTTAGGAAACTCACTTTCACATTTCATATTTTATAGTTTTTAGTTTTCTCAATTTTCAATTTATTTTTAGTTCACAATTTTGTCCATTGAAGTTCTTTGTTTCATCTTCATCTTTATCTTTTATCTCGTGATTCTTGTTCTTCTCTTTACGCTTTACTTTCCTTATTCCTTTACGTTATGCGAATTTACCTTTTGAAAGTTGATTGAATTATGAAAATGGGTAATATTGAATATGAAATCATGCAAGATAATGCTTTGTTAGAGTTATTTTCATCTTTGAAATTATTTTGGAATTTTGTTTTCGATTGAAAATAATTTTCTTTTGAACATACAAACCAATTGGTTATGTATTTTTCATTAACAAGGAATCCATATTTGGATTTATTGCATTCGAAGTTGAAGATGACTTGACTATGGTTTCCATTCTTTATTTCACTTTTTTGGTATGAAATTCGCTTTTCTTTACTGAAATTCATTTTAATTCCTGTTCGTTTACAATATTGCACTTTACAATCATGCTTTATTTTTCATTTCTCATCTTTATGTGTTTTTACACTTTACAATTTTTGTCATTTACATTTATGTAATTTACATTTATGTCATTTACATTTCCGCAATTTACATTTCTATATTTACATTTCTACAACTTAGATTTATTTCATTAACAATACCATTAAATGCTCCATTTTTCTTTAGTAGAACTATTAGACGATTGATGACTGTTTTATGGCAAGTGTATCATATCAAAAGTAATAAATTTGTCCCTAAGGACGAATATCGAACCCACAAGGAACAATTTAAGTATAATATTCACTAAATAGAAAATAATATGTAAAAGTTTGTTGTTTGAATTTGCAAGAATGTAAATAAAGCAATGTAAAAGATTTTTTTGATTCAATTGGAAAAATTGGGATTGAGGTTCATCCTTCTCACTTGTCTATATTTGTACAAAAGATAAAATATTCAATCTTGATTGATATTGATGTACATATAAAAAATGAAATGTTTAGGAAGCTTAAAGGAGAAACCATCTCAAATGTGCAAAAAAGATTTACTCACATAGTAAATCACCTCATTAGCCTTGGCAAAATCTTTGAAAGGGAGGAGCTGAACATCAAGATCCTCAAATGCTTGGATAGATCTTGGCAACCAAAGGTCACTGCTATTTCAGAATACAATGATTTGACTACATTGACCATTGCCTCCTTGTTTAGAAAGCTAAGAGAGCAGTGATAGTGAGACTCTCAGCTTGCTCACAAGGAAGTTTAGCAAGTTCTTGAAGAAGAAGAACAGGGACAAAAACAACCATCAGAAAGACGGTGAATTTAATTCTACAGACTATACTTGTTTTGGATGTGGTAAATTGGGTCACATCAAGGCTGATTGTCCAAACAATGAGAGCAAAGAGAAATTGGCTAACAAAAATTTTGAAAAAAGAGGCAAAGCAAGAAGAGCCTACATAGCTTGGCAAGACAATGATGACTCATCATCAAGTTCATCATCAAAGGAAGATGAATAAGCTAATCATTGTTTTATGGTAAATCAAGATTCAAAAACCAACAATGTAAGTTCTAACACCTTTGTGAATTTTGAAAACTATAGTCAACTTCTTAATGTCTTCAAAGAAACTCATGAGAAAGCTAACAGGCTGACCCTATTGAATAACCAGTTGAAAAGGTTAAACAACTAGTTGGAAAATAGAGTTAAAACCTTATAAGAGTTAAAAAATTCAAAAATTGATTTTGAAAACCTAGAAATGATTTACCAAAAATCTTCTTGTAAGTGTGTTGATTCAAGATTTTGTGAATCTCTTCAAAAGAAGGTTCACTATCTCTTAAAAAATGTGGACAAGTTTTCCAAAGGCCAATCAAATCTTGAAACCGTTCTTGCTTCTCAAAATTGTGTTTTTGGCAAGGCTGGATTGAGATTTAATCCAAACAGCAAGAACAAACCTTTTTCAAAACCTTTCTCAAGTTTCTTTGAAAAATAACCAGTTGTTTTTTTCGAAACAACCGTTAATATGTGCTTTTACTGCATGAAAATGGGCCCCACTCCTAAATTCTTCAGATTTAGGATGTTTTATATTCCCAAAGGTATCTTGAAATGGGTTCCTAAGATTTCTAAGGTTCCTAATGTCCCAGTTAATGCCTATGGACCCAAATTTATAAGGGGACTAAATCTTGCTCCTTGATCTTGTTTCTTGTAGGGTTCTTTGACAACCAACAAACATCTATGGTACCTGGAGAGTAGTTGTTTTAGGCACATGACAAGGGATAAAATCAAGTTTGTTAATCTACTCCTTAAGCAAAAAGGTCATGTGACATATGGGGACAACAACAAAGGGAAAGTTCTTGGAAGAGGAGCCATTGGAGAAAAAAAATACCTTCTTTATCAATGATGTGCTATTTGTAGAAGGTCTAAAGCATAACCTCCTTAGCATAAGCCAGTTGTGTGACAAAGGTTATCAATAACCTTCAAGCCCAACACTTGTGAGATAAGCTTGCCCAAGTCACAAGAAGTATTGTTGATTGGTAAAAGGATCAACAATGTCTATTTGCTTGATATTTCAAATTTTGCATCTATTGGCTGCCTTCTAACCAAATATGAGGAATTATGGTTATGATATAGGAGGATAACACACATGCACATGAATCATCTAAATAAGTTGATCTAAAAATTTCTAGTGGTTGGTTTACCCAAACTCAAGTTTGAGAAAGACCACATATGTGAAGCATGTAAAAAGGGGAAGCAAATTAAAAACTCTTTTAAACTGAAAAACATAGTTTCAACTTCCAAACCCCTTGAACTGTTGCACATGGATTTGTTTGGTCCTTCAAGAACCATGAGTCTTGATGGAAACCACTATGCACTTGTAATAGTTGATAATTTCTCTAGGTTCACATGAACACTATTTTTGGAATCCAAGAATGATGCATTTTCTACCTTTAAAAAGCTTGTTAAGAGATTACAAAATAAGTGCTGCAGTAACATTTGTGTCATTCGCAGTGATCATGGGGGAGAATTTGAAAATCAATAGTTCAGTTGCTTTTGTGAAAAACTGGGTATTTTCCATAATTTCTCTGCTCCTTGAACTCCCCGAGATAATGGAGTTGTGGAAAGGAAGAACAGGTCTCTTGAGGAGCTTGCTAGAACCATTTTGAATGAGTCTTCATTACCAAAATATTTTTAGGTTGATGATGTTAGCACATCTTGCTATGTAATGAATAGGGTCCTCATTAGGCCAATATTTGAAGAAAACCTCATTTGAACTGTTTAATGGGAGAAAACTCAACATTGGTCATCTAAAACTATTTGGCTGCAAATGTTATATTTCAAATAATGGAAAGGAAAACCTTGACAAGTTTGATGAAAAGGTGGATAGTGGTATCTTTCTTGGTTATTCCTTAAGTAGCCATGCTTATAGAGTGTATAACAAAATATTAATGACTATGAAAGAGTCCATTCATGTTGTCTTTGATGAAACTAATCATGCAGAATAGGAATCTATAAAGAAATATGCAAAAGAACATGATCATAATACAATTATGCAGAAGCTGGAGCCTTGCCTAGAAAAACAACCAGTTGAAACTGCGAAACAACCTCTTGAAATTTTGCATTAGGATGATCTTCCCAAATAATAGAGAATTCCAAGAGACCTTTCTATGAACAATATCATTGGACAGATTGATAAGGGAGTCTCCACTCGATACTCTATCTCAAATTTCTGCAAACACATGCCTTTTGTCTCTCAAATTGAACCTAAAACCATTTGTGATGCTCTTAAAGATGAAAATTGGGTTGTTGCCATACATGATGAACTTAATCAATTCACTAGAAATGATGTGTGGTTTCTAGTTCCTAATCATGTGTACAAGTTGAAAAAGACACTATATGGACTAAAGCAAGCCCTAGGACAGTGGTATGAGAGACTTAACAATTTTCTCTTATCTCATAGCAATGAGAGAGGAAAAATTGATAAGACTCTTTTTATTAAAAAGTCTAAATATGTCACCATCTCGATCCAAATCTATGTTGATGATATCATCCTTGAGGCTACTAATGATTTCTTATATGAGGAATTTGTTACAACTATGCAGGAAGAATTTGAAATGTCCATGATGGGGGAGTTATCATTCTTCTTAGGGACGCAGGTCAAGCAATTAAAGGATGACATTTTTCTAAGTCAAGCTAAGTACTGTAGGGAGATTCTCAAGAAGTTTGAGATGTAAAACTGCAAAGAGGCCTCCACACCAATGTCAACAAGATGCTACATGGATGTAGACTTGGCTTGAAAAGTAGTGGATCAAACTAAATTAAGAGGATTGATTGGATATTTACTAAATCTCAGTGCTAGCAAGCCTAACATCATGTTTTATGTTTGCCTAAGTGCCATATTTCAATCAAATCCAAAAAAAATCTCACTTCAAAGCTGCCAAACAAATCCTAAAATATCTCAAAGGCACAACCAGTGTTGGTTTATGGCATCCCTCTCATTTTCCTATAAATCTGGTTGGATATTCTGATTCTGATTTTGCAGGGTGCAAAATGGATAGAAAGAGCACAAGTGATACATGTCATCTTCTTGGAGCAAGCCTCATATCTTGGCATGGCAAGAAGTAAACTTGTATGGCTCTCTCCACTGCAGAAGCTGAATACATAGCTGTTGGCAGCTGTTGTGCACAAATTCTATGGATCAAACAACAAATAAAAGACTTTGGCTTGAAGATAAACAATGTGCCTTTGCTTTGTGATAACACAACTGTAACCAATCTCACTAAAAATCAGATTCAACATTCAAGGACAAACCACATTGAGATTCGCCATCATTGTATAAGGGATCATGTGAAAAATGGTGATTGTGAAATCCAGTTTATTGAAACTGAAAAGCAACTAGCGAATATCTTCACCAAACTACTCCCTCGTGAATGGTTTTATCTCTTACACAATGAGTTGAGTATCCTTGATTCTCAAAACCTTGATATATCCATCCACTCTCTTTGACTATTTCTGAAGACAAATAGGGGAGAAATTGGTGGTTCATTTGTGATACAATCTGACAGATAACTAAGGACACAACAAACACTTCCCAAAAGGGTCAGTCATCTCAAGATACAAAGTCAAGCCCCACCAAGCCTCGAGAAAGAATCAACAAAAGAAGAAGAAGTTATAAACCCGAATATCAGAAGTTCTTCCTTTTGGTCTTCTTAAAAAATAGAATATGTTTGTAAATAATTTGGGCTCACTTTAGGGTCCAAATAACAAAGATAGGCTAGAATAAGGTGCCTTTAGCATAATAGGGGGTGTAGGTATCGTTTTAGCTTGTTCCTAGTCCTTTAGGAAGGCACTTTGACCTAGTTTCTAGAAGGACAAGCCTAGTGTGCGGGTTTGACTAAGGCTGCCCATTTTTTTCCCTTTTCCCATTCTACCTCACTTGCTTGTTTTCCAAGGCTCCTTCACCTATAAATAGGAGACCTACCCATTGTATTTTACATGTTGAATTTGAATGAAGTAAAGAAACTATGCACTTATTGTGTCAGCTCTTAGTGAAGCTTATCTCCTTTTAGGTTTGAGGTCTTATCTTGAGTGATTGGGAAGCTCTCAAGTGACGGACAACACACTAATCTTGGAGCACATCACCCTCTAAGTGGCGTGACATTTCTCACCCACCATCATAAGTTTTCTCATTAGATTTTCCTTCCATTTTCTCCATTCCATTTTATGTGTTTGTCTCCTAGTTTCTCTTCTTTTTTGCTCTTAGGTTTCACTCATCATCATGAGTATTGTGCATCATTGGGGAGGCTATGACCACCATTGGTGTTAACCTTGTGCCCATTTTAAATTCTACAATTGCATCTCATCCTCACCATATCTTGTTTTTCATCTTTGCCTTTGTGAAGTGAACCTTCACACTTACATAACCACTTGGTTAAGTTCGTGTCCAATGAGAATCTACCTTAGGTCTTCACCAATAATTGCTAAAATCCTAATCTTAAGTAAAAGTGTCACCATAAATGAAAACATCTAAAAATCAACAAACATCAACTTGGTTGTAATTTTGACTACACTATGGTGTTTCTATCTGCTGCACTGCCTCACTCTGATCACACTTTGACACACTGGTTTTTCTGCTGCACATAAACTTGTTTTTCTACTGCTGTCAAACCGGGTTTTCCACTTATGGGTGATGCAGAAACTAGTTTTGAGTTTGCTTGGCAAAGTTGTTTTATCCTTCTACTATACTTGCTTTGTATGGTGTACAACTTTGTTTTGTAGGATCTCTCAAGTTCCAAAACTACAACACAAACAAACTAGGGATTTGTCTTCATCAAATAGGGGGAGATTGTTGAACAAGATGCTTTGATGCCTCCAAATCTGTGTGGAAAGCTTGAAGACTCTGCTGCTATGTGTGTGTGTGTGTGTTGTCTAGTAGTTTTTGACTTGTTATTTCACTCCTTGTATTGATCCAAGCTCACTTGATCCTTTATCTTTTTTAAAAGAAGTGTTTTCTAAAAATTTGTTAAATTTTAACCTGTTAAATTGTCGAAACAACTGGTTGTTTGAATCTTAGTGGTTTTTAAAATGATTTGGAAAAGCTTTGCTTTGCTTTGTCTTTTCTGTGAAATTGAAACAATCAGTTATTTCGGTAAAACAACCTGTTGTTTTTATGAAAACCTTAAGAGATTTTTTATTTTCAATTTGTTGTTTTAGAAAACAATATGTTGTTTTTTATAACAAAATTATGTTAAGAGTTTGAAACTATTTTTAAATGATTCCAACTGCTTTTGATTTATCATCTAACAACTTTGGCCACTGGTTTAAGTCTATATAAATACTTTTTGATATTCTTTTCAAGAAACTAAGAATGAAAGATTATTAAAAATATTTTTCAAGAGATCAAGAGCTTTGGATCATCACTTGTGTGTGGAATATGATTGGGTGTTTGTATACTTTTGTACTATAGCTTTGTAAAACCCATATGTATTCTATTCTCTTCTATTTGAACATTGTATTTCTGTGAGAATTTTGTATAAGGCAGTTTCAAAAAGTGTTTCTGAAAACTGTAGTGTTTCCAAAGAGTGTTGTGTGTTCTTGAGGGGTTCTAGATCATCACTCTTGGTGTGTGTTTTATAATCTAGGTTTGATTACATAGTGAATTCTTAGTGGTTAGCTGATGACTGGATGTAACTCTTCGTTAAGAGTGAACTAGTATAAACTTTTGTGTGTGAATCTCTCTATCCCTTATCTTATACATTGTTTTTAACATTGTTCTATATGTTGCTGGTATAAACAACTTGTTGTTTCGAGAAAACAACTTGTTGATTTTCCATAAAGAACTATAAAACAACAATTTTATCCAGTTGAACAGAAAATCAATCGGTTGATTTTTTAGAACTTTTCACTCTATTTCCAAACTTTGCGAAAATCTTGTGAAAACAATTCACCCCCTCTTTTTTAGGCCACTAATTTTAACAATTTATATTTATTTTTTCACAATTCAAATTTAATATTGCAGTTCTTATTATGTAATAATGCAAAAAACTCAAAAATAACAGTACAAGCAAATTAAAAAACTGAAAAGAAATAACAAAATAGGAAGACAAGATAAACAAAAATAAACAAATTAAAAGAAAACATAAGCAAATTTAAACAACTCTGCAAAAAATAACTAGAAAGATAAAATCATGTTTTTGTTCTGCTTTAATGCTCTAATGGCTCAATCTTCTTTTCTTAGGAATTCATCCAACTATGTATTAAATTCTTCATCTATGATCAACACTTTGTTGTATTTGTATATGTTCCCATGTGGTTCTTTGCTCTAATTGAATCTATTTCATTTGTTCTAACATCAGAACTTCCATGGGAGATGACGATGAGTTAGGTTGATGGATTGGTGAATGATGAACAGGAGCATCACCAACTTATGGAGCTTGTTCACCTATTAATATAATTATGCATAATAATTTTTTCCATTGGGTTCACCTCAACCCCATGAGCTGCACAGAGAGCAGTTATCAAAGCAAGGAACCTTTGGCCTTCTGATTATTCTAATTCACTTTTAATCTAACAAATTTATATATCTCATAACAAATAATTTAGCTTCATCAACCGCTTAATCTTCTTTTAAGAGGCAATAGAGAAGATGACACCTGGGAATATTCAAGTTTGGCACATGACCAATGTTGGCCAACATGAACACCATCTAGACATGAGATAAAGTCTTCATATGTTTTTTTTATATTCTCTATGATTTCCCAGTTGTTCCTACTTTATAGGAATGATTGGCTAGACAGATTTCTCTAGCCACCTCATCATCATTATAACTATAGGTAGAGCTTTCAGCTGATGGTAAGTGCAGTCATCATCACCTCTTAGTTGCAATGGATCCCCTATAAAAGCACTGATAAAGTCTCTATCAAAGAACACTAATTTTCCTCTAACTTTTGACCTCATCTTTTGAGTCTCTTCACCTCTTGCCCAAGCATTAACATAAAAATCATGGACTACCTCTGGATCATACTTACTTAATGGTTTTGCAAGCCTCATCTAATTTCTTCACTGCAACCCATTTAAAAACATATCATATTGCTCGAGTCTCAGCTGCACTATTCTTTCTGTGATGAAGGCTCAATTCTTGATTTCTTCATATCTGCGTTGTTTTTCCTTGTTACAGAACCTATTTCTTAACGGTGGTTTAGGAGAATTAGAGTCAATTATAACCCTTTTGCCTTTGGCAGTTTGTGTTGTGGTGCTTTTTGTACGACCCATTTTCTACAACACTATAGTTATAACGATTTCTCAAACACATCAATAATCACAATTTGTTTCCTACTTTCATAATGTTACATCCAATAAAAATTACCAAGGATTCACATATTTTATACTAAAATTTTCCTTTAAGAATTTTATCAAACTTGATGGGAACTCCTAAAAATGAATTTAATGAGAAATTAAACCCTATTCAACCATTCAATTTATCAACATCTTTCAAGTATCATTCAACCAATACCATGTAATAAAAAATGCACCAGAAATCTAAGACAATCATCATAAACTCTAAACCCCCTCAAACTACAAAAAAATGTAATAAAAAACAATAATCAATAGTTTGAAATAGGAATTAAACCAATTAATGTTTCAATTATATTCCTAGCATTCAAATATGTTAAACATTATCATTTAGGTCAGATTCTTACAAATACTTTCAAGTCAGATTTAAGGATCTAAATCATGAATAATTCAAGCTTTGAGAATAAAATGACAATACCAATCATCAATCAAAAACTGGAATATTATAGATAAATATCACCTCAATACATAAGAGTTTGACATATTACTCTCAATCCCAAAGGGAAGAATTAGCCATTTATGTTGGCCATTACAAGCATGGAAAGTAAGAAAAAAAGATGCAGGATGTTTCTCCTTGATGATTGCCTCCTTTAGGTTTTCTATATCTTTTTATTCTCCCAATGATGTTTAGGGTTATGCCTCACACTTTATTTAACCTAGTCGGATTTGGACTAAGTAACTTCTCGCCTAGGCGAGTTATTACTTGCTTGGGTGAGTTTGACGAGAAAATGTCCAATTTCTCTAAAGTGAACTCACCTGGGCGAGTCTTGGGCGAGTTTTTCTGGAGTGACCTTGCTTGGGCGAGTTTTGAACGTTCCAACTTTCCCTTTTCATCTTGTCTATTCTCCTTTTTCCCTTTCATCTCCATTTTCTCATAGAATCCTAAAATTAACTTAATTTGGGAATAAATTATTCTTATTCATATTATAATCACAAAATATATAAAAATGTTTAAATTCATAAATTAGGGGTTGAATTATAGCTATTTTATCAACAAACATCCATAAGTGTTTGTCTTTTAACATAAAAGATTACTAAAATATGACACTTATCAACAGTTTGGTAGACAATTGTCAACTAGATAGTTTTAACAATTGTACTTACTTTTGTTTTGCAAGAATTCCTTTGTACTTTATTTTTTTCTTTAGAAATAGATTTTATTTTTAATTCACTTTACATTCATGTATTCATTGAATTGTCTAATGAAGCTTTCTTTTAAGTGTATGCATGCTCTCTTTTTACAATTTTTATTTTTGTCCATTTAATTCTAGGTTTTAGTTTACATTTGAAGTTTATGTTTAATTCTCTTTAACATATTCATTTACTTTTTAATTTCTGCATTTTAATTGTTTGAGGACAGCCTATTAGACAATTGTCTTTAGATAGTCTACTTTGCACTCTATTTTATTTATTTTTTTGTTGTAATTTCTAATCTCAATTCAAATCCTCCTATTTTAATTTGTGAAAGAAAGAATACCAAACAATGAATTCCATAAACATGTGTTCTTATGATTCAACCTTGGTTGACTATATTACATTAGGGGAACATATATATATTTTTTTTATAAACCACATGAGACCCTATATTACATTAGGGGAAGATATTACCTCATTCTCTTCTCTCTTTTTATTTTTGAGAGCTTGTAATCTGTCTCGAAAATCATGTTCTCTTCTAATGAACTCTTTTCTTGAGTTAAAAATTGTCGCCATGTTTCTACAAGCTCTATGATTTCTTCTTTAAATTTATTTATTTTTATCTCGTTTTCTTTAAACATATACCATGCAGTCTGAGAATAGGATTCCTGGTTATGAACTCTTTTTCCACTAGAATCCTCTCTATGTTTACTCCCAGTTTTGTCTTGGTTTCTTAAGAACTGAACAAACATATCTTTAAGGTTAAAGACTTTTGTGAGATGTTTGGAAAAATAAATTAAAGCATATTTCTTTCCTTAGAACTAAGACTACTATGCATATTAGATTTATGATGATAATCACTCATTGTTGATTAGAAAACTTAAAGATTTTCACAAAGATTTTGATCCAACAAGAGTGATAAAATTTCAAAGGTTTTAATTTGGAAATTCCTTTTAGGACCAACAATGAAAGTTTCTCCAAGGTTACTCCTATGAAAGAGAGGTAAGTCACCAGGACTGCTTAAGTACTAGATCTTTCCTAACTAGAAATTCCTCAGATAATTCTAACTGATATTCCTTAAAGACAATTTCAACACAAATTTCCGCACTTGTGTGTGCAAAGTGTATTAAAGAACAAAGGAAAATCTAAGAAAAAATCTAAGCAAAAATTAAAAAAAAATAAAAACAAGTAAAACTAGATGATCTATATGAATTTGCAAGTGACACTTGGAGACATGTGACACAATTCCACAACTAAGAACAAAGATAAATATTACAATGTTTAAATTTTGGGATTGCTCTAAAGCATTTTCCCACATAAAGGAAACAAAAAAATACTACAAATGAACAACAAAAATACACAAAATTGAAGCAAAGTCTCTCAAGTGTTTGATACTAGTCTTTTGCACTTTCCACTTGGTGATTCTCTACAAAGGAGTCATCCTTATCTTCTCCAATAGACTACCTAAGAAGCTAGACAACCTTTCATCTTAAGAAGTCATTCCATCTCAAGAGGTCAAGAAATTTTAAAGCAAGAAAGTGCAAAAATTTGAAATGTAAAACTCAAGAGAATAATATCGACAAGAGTGTTTCAGAAGAACAAAAAAAAAAAAATTAAGAGATTTTAAGAAAGTAAAACAGTAAAAAAGAAACACCTTGACATTAGAATTGGATTAAAAAAGAGAAAAAAAAATCAATGTGCATAGAAACCAAACAAATATTTTTTCTGGCCCAATGGAATTTGATCCAATTTTCGCTGCAGCCAAAAATTTCTTCTATCACCTCACCCACAAATCCTGCTACTGAAATTAATTGTTGGACTATTCCACCACCAAACTGTGCAATTTCTATCCAACGTTCTGCACTTTTGCAGCCGTGTTCTAATCAATTCACGCTACCCCCACAATTCACAATTTTGACCCAAAAGTCTTCAATGCAACAAAAATTTGGCACAAATTGAATTTCACCTGCAGAATTAAACACGTCACACTTCCGGTTGGCCCCCACAATTTCTCAAATGTAACTTTGAGTGAACACTGTTGCTGCACCCAAATTTAATTGCAAAATGTGTAAAATAAATTGACCAAAATACCAGATTTTTCTGTAGCTTCAGCACTACACTGTAATCACCTATTCGCCAATTAACAACTCACCAAATTGAAATTAGAAATTTCTTCTTCACTTCAATCAAAATCCAGCAGCTGCAAATGTATTCCAGCTGAACTCAACAATAAAACATTAACTCCAGCTGCCCCGAAAACATCATGCTCCTGCTTGCTCAGCACCAAAATTTCACCACCACACCAATTTGATCACATTCACTGCTTCAGAATTTGAACTACAACTTACAACAATGCACACTCCAGCAGCTGCTACTGTACTTATTTTATGTGCTGCCAAGAACCAATAATTTTCTGCTATTATCTGAATTCCAGCAACAAACACCTTATCTGCACCAAACCAGAAAAACCAGTGTCACTTGTATAAGCTATGCATTAGGCTTTTGGTATAGAGAAAGAGAAGGGTGGAGGGTGGCTTGCAAATGTAGAGAAATTACTTCTTGTCAACCCTCTAATTCAAAAGGAGAAACTTTACCCCTTAAAGCCCCTTAAAGCCCTCCAGCCATGTAAGGGTTTAAAATTAGTATCAATGAGAAAATCCAAAATTTATTAACGGGTATGTTGCACAATAACTACCAAATGTTTGGATCCACATATAACTTCTTATCTAATTTCATTTCTTTACATTACTACAAATTTGTAATTAACAAGTAGGTAACATAATGTACATTGTAAAATAAAATTAACATGCTGCTTTAGATAGGAGTACATGGCTTAGTCTTGAGCACCACAACCAGAACAAAGCATGAATGAACCAAGAGAATATTGCTCACTTGTCATGATAGATCTAATGATAATTAGATATATAAACACAATTAATAATGAATAAGACAAAGTAACAAACAACTTCTCTGAACAAGTTAATTTTTTCTTATGTGATTAAAAAATACAAAAGATGTTATCAGTTTTAGATTCTTATTTAACAAGTATGACATTATTTTTCACCGTTATTAGACATCTATTTTTACTTTGATAATTGTTGTGTCACTGTTAATGTACTAGGGAAAAGGACAATGCTATTGCTTTTGCCCAACATGCTATTGACCTATCAAGCCCACGGATACGGGTACGGATACGACATGGATATGGACACGGAAATACGGTTAAATTGAAAATTATAGGACACGGGACACGACTATATATAAATTAAAATGTAGTAATATATTTTGTTATATGAAAAAAATCAAGAAAAACATTTATAAAAATGGTATAAAAAATTTCTTTTTTATTTTTGGATTTTCTTAAGATTTTTATATATATTTTTATTTAAATGATTTGTTTAAGATTTTATGATTTTATTTGAGATTTTAGTTAAGATTTTCTGTAAAATAAGAGTTTTATTTGAGATTTTAGTTAAGATTTTCTGAAATAAGAGTTTTATTTGAGATTTTAGTTAAGATTTTATGTGAAATAAGAGTTTTATTTGAGATTTTAGTTAAAATTTTCTGTGAAATAAGGGTTTACAGAGTGAACCGCGTCCCTCCGGCGTGTCCAAGGAGTGGACCGCGTCTCCTCCGACGTGTCCTGGAAGAAGGCCATGTCTGGCCCATACATCTGCGTCCGACACCGTATCGTGCACGCACCCGCTCTGTATCCGTGTCGTCGACGTGTCGGAAGCGCAAATGGCTCGATTTTGGCCGTATTCGAGCTTCACAGTTGCAGACTATAGATACTACAGTCCTACATTTTGACATTAAGAACTTACTCATATGAAAAAACACCATGTCTTTCTTTTCCTTTACATTTTGACCTAATCAAGTAGGGGAATGGGAAGAATAATTCATATCAGTTAGGTCCCACCACAGTTTATAGAACAATGTGATACAAGACAAAAACTTCTATACTTATTATGAACTTAAAAAAATAAACTACTAAACTAAAAAATGCAGGCAAATCTGATGACATAATAGACTAAGGAATACTAAAGATCAAAATAGGAATGAATATGATACTGGACTCACAAGCACAAGGTCCATTAGAAGGACATCTAGGCCCATTTGGTTAAAGGATTATATCTAGAAGGATCTCTTTTGTCTTTTGTAGGGATTGGATCCCCTTTTCTGTTAGGATTTTCTGTTATAGCTTTTCAGTATTTTCAGCAAAGTTGTCTATGAGGACAAATAGTTTTTTAAAGGGTTATATACCCCACTAGACTAGGAGAGTAGACATGTTGTTGGTTATGTTACTTTTATCCTAGAAAAATTGTTTTTATTATGATATATCTCTATCCCAACACTTATTTTTCTAGTTTTCTCTGTGTTCTTCCCCTTCCCTGCTCCATCACCATATCAATTTGGTGCTTTCATTGAGCCTACCTCCATGGCTCCCAAATCAATCAAAGATTTAGAGGAAACCCTGCAAACCATTTTAGACAAACTAGCCCACCTCCAAACCCAAATCTAGCAAACCTATGACCATCATGAAACCCGTTATAATGCCTTACACCACACTATAGAATCTCGACAAAAAGATTGGAACTCCAAACAAGAGGTTGTCAATCACACCCTCCATACCATCTTAACGTCTATACCCCCACCGTTACCTTCCCCCAATGAACCAAACAGTTATGCTACTACCTTCTCTGTTCCACACATAACCCCTGTCTCACCTCCACCCCTAACTTCACAAACTACATCCTCCATCTTTGCCACAACAACATCTGTTGTCCCCCCTCCATTACGTCACATACCACGATTCCTACCCTACCCCGCCCCCTAAAAAATCCAATTATCTTTCTTTGATGGATCTGATCCGCTAGATTGGCTTTTCCAGGCTGATCAGTTTTTTCAAATTTACAATATCACTTGAGAATCTCGCTTACACATGGCCGCTTTCTATATGCGCGGAGATGCTCTTAGTTGGTTTAAATGGATGTACCAAAATCATCAATTAAGTGAATGGCTCTCTTTCGGTTGTGCCTTAGAGCTCTGGTTCGGTCCCTCAACTTACACCAACCATCAAGCAGAGTTGTTCAAACTCCGCCAAAATAGCACAGTCACTGAGTACCAAAAATCTTTTGAAAGATTGTGCAATCGAGTCTTGGGCCTCACACCTGAGATGATCCTCAATTGTT
>Ga0123342_1001768_pt1 | contig 36499 bp, 17 predicted proteins | sample Turbeawhitnodule_FD_89960 | JGI IMG/M metagenome (GOLD analysis project Ga0123342, IMG submission 89960) | Root nodule microbial communities of legume samples collected from Mexico - Turtle bean Mexico white nodule | ecosystem: Host-associated > Plants > Roots > Nodule | place: Mexico: Nepantla... | reverse complement strand
TCTTTTGTGGAAAGGAGTATGGGCTACCATAGTGAGGTGTATTTGGGACCATAGGAACTTGATAGTTTTCAAACAAGGTGTTGTAGATGGGGAAGAGATTTTCATGATGGTCCAGCTCAAGTCTTGGCAATGGTTGAAGCACAAAAGTCACTTTTTTAATTACACTCTTGCTGACTGGATTCTCAATCCAATTATCTGTATTAGAAGTTCAAAGTGAGTGGTTGCTTGTAAGCGGTTTTAGAGGTTCAGTTATCAGAATCAGCTAGCTGGAGTGCTGGACGATAGCTGAGCTCTTGAAGGCGAGCTCTCTGTCTGATATATTGGAATTCCTCCAGTTAAAAGGGGTGATGTGGTGAGGATGTAAAGGTTTTTTTCAACTTTTTTCTCTTGTGAGAAGGTTGTGATGAAGCTGGAGTAGTTGGGCACGAACAGAACATGCCCCTGAGGCTTTTGAGGGATTGACTCTAGTTGTACAGTGGAGGGCCACTTTCAAATTTTCAACCCTGTTATTGTGCAGGTAGCTGGTGCTGTTGATTCACAGGTCAAGAGGTGCAGATCACTTTTCTAAGCACTTATCTTTTTTGGTGCCACGGAGGAGTACCTTTTGCAGGGTTGTTGTGTGCCTTGCCAAAGGCTACTGAGGGGAAGGTGTTTGCTCTGAGCCGTGGCTGCTGGAGGTCAAATACACTCATACCAGTTTCACTGGTCTCTAAGGACTGGATTCTAAATCCACTAATTTGCTGTAGAAGCTTCAAGTAATAGGATGTTGGCGGGTGATTAAATGTGAATTCAGAACTGGAAGGATACATTACCAATATTAGGGGGAGCTTAATGCTGATGTACTTTTAAGGGGTGAAAGGCGTGGCTAGGTGTTGCCACGCAGACCAACTAAAAGGATTTGAAGGTAATGGAAAAGGTGGGGTGCAGGTGGTTTTTCAATTGGGAATGTATTGTTCTAGCTGGAGTATGGACATATTTTATTTTGAAGCAGGAGAGTTTTTTGGTAATGACTATTTGGAATCTGTAGTGGATTGCTTAGGATTTGAGCTCTACTATGTAGAGGCTGGAAGGTTTTGTTTATGACTGTAATAGAGGAAGGTGAAGTGGTAGTGCGGAAGATTATCAGATACTGCCTTGTATTTCTAAATGAAAAAGGGATTCTCTCTGAGGGATTCGCTTATGTATCTATCCTAAATTCTGTCACTGGCAAAGGACTGGCACGTTTGACTTGAAGTCATTCTGGAATTGAGAAAACTTAAGGTGTTGGCAACGTTGGAGTGAGCTTCTGTTTATGCTAAGGTGTCTGATTTAAAGTTGGCTAGGGGCTTATATATGCTATGATAAGGTCTGATTGGTGCTACCAATGATTGTGCTAATTGACAAGTTTTCTGCATAACTTGGAATGCTATATATCTTTAATATGGTTGCTGCCACAGTCATTTTAATTTGTTAGGGGATGCTGGTGTGCCCTTCGGTGCAGTCCTTAGTGGCTGCAGCTACATGATGTACTCCTCCTTTTTCCAAGGCTACATTGTAGGAAGGGGTGCAGTTTTTTTGTGATTTTTTGTAAGTGCTGGTGTAGAATCTGTAACCAGATTGTTGTTATGGTGCAGATTATACCACATAATGGTTGTTTCTTGTTCTAGACCACAAGGGGGAGTATCTTGTGGGTTTGTATATGGATTAGGATACCCTTAAGTATATCTGTTATTTAATTTATTCATTGCTGATAAAAAAAAAGGTAAGAGTTAAATGGATAAAAAAAATACAGGTGTTTGAGTTGGATAAATTTAGGTTAACTCATTACCCACTAACAAAATATCGGGTTGGGTTATGTTATGCTTTTATAATTTTATATATTAAACCTAATCCAACTCAATTTACTCTTGAACAGATTAGATTAGGTTGAGTCAATTGAGTTAAAATTTTGGAAACTTTTTTTTCTTTTGTTAAAAGTTATAATTTATAAGTTTAACCTAATTAAAAAATAGTATAATTTTTATAAAAGTTAATTCAAGATGTCAAAAAATGCCAAGAAAGCTAATAAGCCAAGTCATATAATTTATTCTATGCATAACACAATTAATTGATAACACAAATTAAGAATGGTTATCGAGTTGGATTTAAAGTTACATATTAAACTCATCATCAAACTTATATAACAGTAAGTCAGTTTGAGTTTAGTTCAAGACTGATCCAATCATAAATGAAACACCATTCAATCTAATTGAATTGGATTAAGTAAATCATCGTTTAATCCGACCAAGTAATCTTCTATATAAGATGAAAGAAAAAATGTTAGAAGAAGAAAGAAAAAATATTGGCACACCAATCTAGTCCATTTTCTGGTCTAGGTACAGGATTCACAATTGTGCTAATTAAAAAATTTCGATTAATAGCTGGAACTGGTCAATGACAAAAATTACGAACACTTGGTATATATTCAATGAAAACACGTGACGTAGGTTTCCTCAGCATTGAGCAAAAGGGCCAAAATAAGCAACTGGTGTTCCCCAGAGTTCCCCTGACCACTTCAATATGATGGATTTCATCACTTTTTTTAGTCAGAATCTCTATTAATTCCTCCCCATTGAAGTGTTTGGAGGAACTCCCGGAATCACTGGTGAACACTCAAAAAGCTAAGTTTATGATTATTTTCTTTCCCAAGTTATTTATAATAGCTATCTTCATTAATTATGTTGAGAGGCTCAGAGTTATTATGGCTAGTTCTAGAGCGTGTTGAACTATAGCAGTACTTGCTTTCGCTGTGTTTTGACAAATAGTCATAGCTTATTTTTCTTCCCCTCTTGTTTGTGATGAAAAAGAAGCTTAGCACAAGTTAAATGTGTTTTAAATTAGGGCTTCCTTAGCCATGTGATTTTCTCAGTGGTTCTTTTGATGAAAATTGGGATGAATTTGGAGATGGAAGTATAGACTTTAATTTCCTCGAACCTATTATCACAATGATATTAGAAGGATTTATGAGAAATTTCAGATTTTTTATATCACTTACAAGTTTTCTTCATTATTAAAAGTTTTTCATTTGCATAAAGTATGTTATTTTTCATGTCTTGTTTCTTTTCACTCTCCATCCACTTGTTGAGCTCTTTTTGTCCTAATAGTGGATGACTGCAGAAGATATTTGAACACTCAAAATTATTAATTACAGGTAGTTGATGAGGATATTAAATCTGTATTAATTAAACTCACTTGTTTATTTATTACCTATTTATACTATCACTACAATAAAACTATTAGATAGAAACCAATTTTATAAACCAAATAATTAGTTACTATAATGACTAAATTAAAAATAATTTTAGAGATTATAATTTCTTTTTTTTTTCTAAATTAGTTTCTATTATTGTTAAATGATTTCTAATTAGCTACCAAGTCAAATTTAGAATCTAAATAATTGGTAGTAAAAATCTTGGTGGCTAGTTAGATACTAATTTAAAAACTATTTAACCATAATAAAAACTAATTTAAAAACCAAAATTTTTTTAGTCTCTAAAATGGTTTCTAATTTAATCATTATATATAATAACTAATTATTATTTTTTTTCTAAATTTAGTTTCTATTTCATTATTTTCTTGTAGTGTATTAAATGATGGATTTGGATAGTGATGAAGAATACTCTATGAGCTCATGTTTAGAGGAGATAATATTTGATTATGTTATAATTTTTATACTTAATTTACTTAAGTATTCTTTGTACTGTAACTTTGTTGATATGCTGGATCAATATTTAATTACCATTTTGTTGTCTAAAGTATGACTAAAAGATCCAGCAATGTTTCTGGCTTTCAAGGGCAAGATGGAAGTCGATATAGTAAAAAGGGGTTTTAACTATTTGGTAGCGTCATGAGGAAGCATTGGAAGATGCATTTAATGTTGGATTAGAACATTAATGTCAAATGTACGTCTTGGTTAGGTGGATTAGTAAATTAAAAAAATTCAAAACTTTGCTGCAAGGTTTAAAGGACTTTACAACCTGTGATAATTTAAAAGAAATTGCTATAATTAATATAATTTTTTCTTAAAGTGCAAAATTGTTCAATGCAATAAAACAATGATAATCAATATTTTATTTTAAATTCACCATATTTAATATTTATGTTACCAATGATTTTTTATTCTTATGCATGGAGAAAGATGATATGAAAACCTTAGGATAACATTTTATGGATCACGGACCATAGCATCACGGATGATGGTGATGGTGATGGTATGAAAACCTTAGGATAACATTTTATGGATCACGGATGATAGCATCACGGATGATGGTGATGGTGATGGTGATGGTGAAGTAACTTCTAGATTTTAATAAGATATATACTGGACAATCTTTAAAAAATAGGTGAAACTCAAATATAAAAATAAAATTTTACTATGTTTTAATGTTTTGTCAAAGATATTTAACCATTTTAAAGATGTTTTGTTGTTGCAAAAATAATAGACTATGTTAGGTTTAGACCTCAATTTGGACTGTGTACTTTAAAAAACTTATGAGAGTCTAAGGTAGAATGATAACAAGTTGAGTTTGAATGTCTTAAAAATCCAAAAATAAGAAAATAAAGGAGGAAAAGTGGAAGAATTCAAAAATATTCATTAGACAATAGGATGGACAAAGAGTCTCAGTGTTATAATTGCTACAAGAGTGGTTGCCAAAAAAAATATTGCTCGAAAAAGAATAGAAATGAGAAGGGGAAAAGTTCTCATTTTCAAAGAGAATTTATGAACGTTGTTGTTGTGTCTTATGGTTATGAGTCCACTTGAGAGTTGGTGGCATTTCTCTATGTCATGGACACAATTTGCACTTATCACACACTATAAGAAAATCATTAAATGTCAATTAAATTAGAGATAAAAATAATTAATCATTATATTAACTAAGTTAGATACTATTTTATAAATTAAAAAACTATTGATATCTAAAATAGTTTTTATTATTAATAAAAATTATAAAGTAGTTTCCAAATTGGTATCTAACATTAACTACTAACTACTTTAGATTATACTACTTTAAACTGGTCACTATCTTGTGTCAACTAGAGATTCATTTTACTCCTTTTGTGTTTGGACAATCATTATCCATTTAATAGAGTTCATATAGTAAGGGGAATTAGAATATGCGACCATGTGTTTTTACAGTGGCTAGTTGAGCAATAAATGAAGATATTGAATCGGTATGTAAAGAATCCATATGATGTAGAAGTATCTAATATTGAGAGGTACATTTGAGGAAGAAATTGAGTTTTCTACAAAGTATATGTCAGAGGTAGAAGTTGTAGGGGTTCCAAAGTCTCGACATAAAGGAAGGAAGGCAAAGGCACACAAGGTATAAAGGTGGTTAAAAAATATCAACATGAAGTTCTCCAAGGACATTTGTATATATTAAACAATACTAATGACATTCTTACTTACATAGATGCACACAAAGTGTTCTTCAAGTCAATAAACCCTCGTGCAAATGAAAAGTGGTTGTTAATTGAGCATAACAAAACCTTTTTAAAATGGTTTAAAGACAAAATTGATTAAGAAGATTGTGATGAGGAATTAAAATGGTTAACATGAGGACATAACTTTGATGGCATGTCATGGATATTAAAATGTTGTCTTTTTATACAAAGATAGAAGATAAAAAAAGTACTATGTAGAATAACAGTGTCACCCTTGAGGTAGAGTCTATGCAGTTTGCTAGTTCAAAGAAATCTAGGAGTCATTGAAGAAATCTAGGAGGTTGACTACGTCAAATTTAGAATGCCTGTATTTAAATGTAAATAAGTTGATAGTAACACAAGAGTGCATGTTGATGACTTACCAAGTAAAATAGGTATTTTATGTGAAATATCATTCTAATGAAAGAAGGTTAGATGTCCTCCAAGAAAGGATTGAACATGATGCTCATGACCATGATGACTCAAGACTCCAAGCTATAAAAAAATTTTCATTCATAAGATGAATACCTCCTTTGAATGAAGAAGATGATGATGAAGTACATGCTACACGTAATGATCATAATGAGGGAATACGGGAGAACATTATGAAACTTCCACAATAGAAATAAGTTATGTTCATTTTTTAGTTTTTCATTTTAATATTAACAATGATTTTGTTTAATTTTAATATCACGCTTGAAGATATTTTTCTATTTTACAGTTCAAATGGCTTAGACATTGAAGACGATTACAGAAGCAACACGATTGTGACATCTAGCTATTAGGCGCCTGGATAATGCTAGAGTTCCAATTAACATAAACCCTCAATCTAGCAGATCTCCATGCCCTAATCATGTTCAATTTGTTAGTTATTTAGGTGTCTTAGCTCGACCTAAAGGTGTCTATTTTGGTACCTAACTGGGATCATATGATGAAATATTTGTGTAAGTTATTTATTCAAAGGTTATGCAATTTTAGTATTGAAAATGTGTAATGTTTAATGATTTATAATGAACTAAATTTATTTTATTTTGTAGACAAACTTTGAGTTTAAGAGTTTTAATTTCATTCGGAACAAGATGTTGTCATCAATAGCTAAAAAATGAAAGCAATTCAAGATGAATTTGACAAGTTTTAATATTTATGACAAATACAAAAACATGTTCCCTTGTGAGAAATATGGTATACACGATGAAACATGACAAGTATTTATTTAGATTCGATACGATCTCCCATGGTAGGTTTGTTTATGTTTCATATTACACTTTATTGAATCATATAATGAAATTTATCATTTATTTGTATTATTTATGTACCATAAAAGTGGAAGAAAGCTCAAGACATTCAACAGAAGAATACTACCCACATCGTTTGTCTCGGGGATCATATGATTTGTTGGGAAAAAATAATGGAAGATAAGATAAAGAGCCTGAAAGAGACATATTCTTTTGAAGGAGTTCTTTCTCCTTCATCCCTTCCTAGTCGACATGAAAAATCGCAGTTGGCTTAAACTAAAGCAATAGGACAAATGACATATAAGAAATCACTAGAGAGTGCTTAACAAATTGTAAGTTGATAAGATTTTGATAATTATATCTTATATTTTTTGCATTACATATTTAATGAAAATAACATATTGTGTTATTATTTTGAGGATGCCCTAATTGAGGAAAGCTAACAAAAACTTCTTGTTTCTTAGGGTCATCTTGACATATTGACCACTACTATTGGTACTAAAAAGCAGTTTGATCGAGTGCGTATTGCTAGTTTTAGTGTGGGTGTGCATCAATATCTTTACAATGCTTTTGTAGGATCTAAGTCGAGAGATGATGGATAAACTAGCTGCACAATTGACACAAAGATTAATACAACAATTAACTAAGTAAAGAAAACCATAAGTAACTAATGAGTTGAGACATGAGTTCAACCAATGGTTGGATTCCATGGGCATCTCCTAACAACATAATATGATCCAACTAGATGTACTTTCAATTCATGTTCGTGTTAGAAAAAAAAATTACTTATGTTGTTAAAGACTTAAAAGAGGAGGAAACACACATTAATATCTCATATCGACGTAGGTTGTTTGTTGGAGAAGATCCTCATCGTCTGGTAGCCACTGGGAGATTGTATCCAAGAGGGTTAACCATACATATTGTGCTTATACATGATGATTCCAATAGAGTGGTGGTTGAAGAAGTTAGATATGCGAGTGTTTTAGTTCTAGTGCCCATAATAGAGGTTCATTTAGTGGGAAAGGCACTTGGAACCTTCCTTGCATGACCTACACATATAATTAAGGTCATTTCAAAAAATAATCAGGTATATTTCATAAATTTCTTTTCATGTTATTTAAATTGATGCATAATGTTTTTTATTATGTTTTACAAGACCTTAGAAGGAGACAAAAGACCCCAGTTGCATATGATTTTAGCCTTTATCCTCAACCAAAAGTCCACCAAAATATAATCCAATTGAGGATTTAGTCAAGGTTTCACATGATTTGTTTCAGACATCTTGTGTCATTCCTTGGGATGTAACAATATTTGATGTACATCATTGTACATAAACATGCAAGATGTCTTTGAAATCATTCAGGGTAATTAAATGGTGAATATTACAGTCATTCAACTATGGATGATGTGCGTACAATTTAAATATATATATATATATATTACTTATTTAACTTATGTTTCATGAGATCAACCATTGCCATTGTTATTTGTATTAACAATGTAGGTATATAAATCAATTAATTTTCAACACTAAGAATGCTGAAATCTCTTATTTTCTTTAGCCTCAATCTATACAAATGTTTGGGAATACAAAAAAAGAATATCAGACTTACATTCAACGGTGGTTTAATGAATCCGGAATGAAGATTTACACAACCCATTTTATTAATGTGTAAGTAAAACTCACTACATGTGGATGTTACATAATTAATATAACATCTCTAATCAATTATTTTTGTTTAGGTCTCATTGACAATTGATGCTTATTTGTCATGCTAACAATACCGCCATGTGGTTTTGCTCATTACATAGAAAGCCAAGTGCAAATATGAAAGTTATAGTATATGGGTATGTTTTAACACTACTATAGATAAGGCTTTTAACAATGGTTAAAAAGGTTTTAAAAAACGATTCTAGAACCATCATTTTCAACATATCGTTGTAAGTTGTGCAGTTCAACAACGACTTGGGCCGTCGTCATTTGAAAGAATTTTAACGATGATTTTAATACAAATTATCTTCGTATGTGGATGATTTAATGAACAAAAGTTGTAAGGGTGGTAGGATCGATAAGGGGTGGGAGGCAACAAATGGACTGGTGAAGGGGCACGAGAATGCGATGGTAGTAAGACTCAACAAACACAAAACCATGAATTTGGGTGGCTTGAGAGCATTGGTGCAAGATGAACAAACCTAAATAATTACAATTTGGTCGACGATAGTGACAGAGGTGTGCATTGGGGAAGAACTGGAGAAAAAAGTGAAGGCGGTGAAGAAAATGGTCACATTTGGGTTTATAGGTGCACAAACGACAACAACTATGTATGTAACTGTCATTAATTCCTCATTTCGCAACTTTTAATGACGATTCCTGAAACTAATCGTTGTTGTTTTCCAAATTTTGATTTTTCTATGATGGTTCTAGCCTAACCATTGTTAAAAAGTTCAATCTATTTACAAAAATTAAAACCATTTTTTTACGACAATGACTACTTAACAATTGTTAATTGCAGTCGTTAAAATCAAATTTTGTAATAGTGTAATTACGAAATAACAAGTTGTAGTTCATATAATGCATTGTAAATAATAACTTTTATTTTAGTGTTATTAATGTATATAATGTCTTAGGTGGTAAATCTAGTTCATCGTCACATAATCTACGTTGAATTATCCTAAGGTATTTATTTCTTCATTGAAACTATTAAAGTCATTATTTTTACTTTATAAACAAACTTAGTTTAATTTCATATACTATTACAAAAGATAAGGAAATTAATTTTGAACGTGGTTATTATGTCATGCATTAGATATGGACCATAACTCATGACAATATTATTGATTCTTAGAAACAGTTATTAAAACACCTTAAATACTCTGAAAAAGTCTATTAAGGGTTTCTTATATGTTATTTTGAGAAGAAACTAATTCTTTTAAATAATTGCAACATATTACATTCGTTCGATGTAAGAGCGAACATATTACATTAATTATTTAAAAAGTATCTACAAAACTAGCCTTTTGAATGTGGATCTATTTAGTAAAATAATCACATATCCCATTCAATGCACTTTTAAAAACAACTCATTATTTACGAGATGATTTTTCTTTATTTTCAAAAACTTGCTTAAGTGTGCAAGAGAAACCTAGGATTACAAAATAAATTGCCATTTTTTCATATAACTTTCTACCATTTGATTGCCAGTGTATGTTTGCTCAATTTATTTTTGTATGATAAAAAGTTTCAAAAGTATATTATTAAAATTAATATATTGGTATATATCTCAAAAAATTGGTGAAATGTGTTGATGTGTGTTGATTTTCAATTACACATGTTTTTATAGTTTGCAATTGGATTAAAAAATTTAATTAGCAAGATAAGGTAATAACTCAGTCAAGATTGTCACTGGACATGAACTTCACCAAGTGGTTAAGTAAGTGTGAAGGTTCCCTTCAAAGGACAAAGAGAAAAAGACACACTCAATGAATTAGTGAACACGAAATTAAACATGAGAGTTGATAGAGAATTTGCGGAAAATGGAAGATAATTGAAAGAGATAAAAGAGAAGGAATCTTAGGCGGATGAAGCATTCATGGAGGTGGAAAGGTGGGAGGAATCATGCCACTTGAGGGAGGAGAGCTGCAAGATGAGTGAGGAAGGGAGTCGTCATTTGCAACATTCTCTGTCTAGATATGACTCAGAGGAAATTTACAACACTCGGAAATTCACTTAAACAGAGTTTCTTTACTTCCAATTCAATGTGATTTACAAGAGAGCAAGACACTCTATTTATAGTCTAAGGTGTCTTGGGGATTAAGAGAAGCACATGGGAAGGGGGCATGAATGTGTTGCACATGGAGAGCTTCTTCTAGACGGTTTTTTGACCATGATGGGGTTATTTTTTTTATTTTTTTTTACCAAAATGGAGTCCGTTTAAAAAAATTACAAATTTAGGCAAGTCGTGCCTAATTGGGACAACTTCATATGCAGAAGTCGTCCCAATTAGGCACGACTTCTACCATGTCATACTAAAGTCGTGCCAACTTGGTACGACTTCTGCCCTGTCATACTGAAGTTGTGCCAACTTGGCACGACTTATGCCCTGTCATACTGAAGTCGTGCCAACTTGGCACGACTTCTGCCACGTCATAATTTTTTAATTTTATTGTTTATATATTGGGTAGTAAGTTATGTAATGTTAAAAATTAATTTCTTCTCATCATTACGTGTTCTGTAAAATCATTACTTCTTAAGTTATTTATTTTGCAAATTCACAACAATAATTCTCTAATTATTTTCCAAATATAATAATTTTTCATTTATCTATTTATTTTCAAATTCAATAACAATTTTCTTCATTTTTTAATTAATCAAATAATCAAGTTATTGTATTACATTACCGTCAAACATGATTCATACACGATTATCCAATTTTTTGTTCCTTAAAACTACCACTCTTAGAAAATTATGTATCAAATTAATTTTTAACATTACATAACTTACTATCCAATATATAAACAATAAAATTTAAAAAAAAATGACGTGGCCGAAGTCGTGCCAAGTTGGCACGACTTCAGTATGACATGACAAAAGTCGTGCCTAATTGGAACGATTTCTGCATATGAAGTCGTGCCGAATTGGCACGACTTGCCTAAATTTGTAATTTTTTTAAACGGATCCCATTTTGGTAAAAACCAAAAAAATAACCCCATCATGGTCAAAAAAACTCTTCTAGACACTAGGTTAAAATATGGGCTTGGCACAAGCCCAATTTGTGCTATTTAAAACCTATTATACCAAAATATAAAACAGAAAAATAATTGGTCCTTAGATCCAATAATTTGTGTTATGCTCTTTGTAATCCTCCAAGACATAATGGATTCTGAATCACACTGACTATGGGTTGAGTCTGACCTAGTCCTAAATCCTATGTCATGCTCTTGGTCACCTTTCCAAAAAATTGGACTAACTCAATAAATAATCTATCAGTTAGGATTAGGATTTCATCAAATGTACACACTCATAATATGCAAATAACTCACATCTTGAAAATGTTGTAGAGAAAGTTGTAAGAATTCTTAACTGAAATTCTGGGTACGCATTCTAAATTAGATAGGTCTTACTATAACTAGAAATTTTGGGAGAAATCCTCAACTTAGAGAAAAATAATTCTCTTGATCTTTCCTTTCTAATTTCTTAACATATATTATTCAACATAGATCCGTATAGATCGATAAACCCAATGAAATTGATCCTAACTTAAAATCGGAATTAAATTACTTAAACCAAATAGAAATGAATTTAGCTTGTCCAGTGTGTTTCAATTTTATTTTTTGATTCTGAAAATCTGTTTTTATTTTAAAATAAATTATTTTCAAAAAGAAAATATTGAGTAGTAAAATTTCTCAAAATTAACCTAACTTAACTTCATTTGATTGGTTTGGACAATAATTTTTCCTTCACTCTCTCCCCGGCCGTGGCCTGCCCCTATACATATTTGATTATTAGATTATTCTAGTTTTGTAAAATCTTTTTCATTTTTTCGTCAACTAGAAAAAGTAATACAAAATAAATTTGTTATTTTATAACTAAAAGTTGTAATATTATAATTTTAATTAATTAAAATTTTATTTCTTAATGTTACATCATTATAAATTAAAAGAAAATGTATTTGATGAAGTTGAACTTATCATAATAGAGAAGGCCAGTAATTAATTATCGACTATGACCAGTGAAAAGAAAGTTCAGAAAAGAATAGGCCCGCCGAAACATACTTATTACTGTAACAAAATATTCTAAACTCTTCTTCTATAATATCATTTCATTGAATATACATTAATTATTTTCTGTTTAAAACGTTGAGATATGAAAAAAAGTATTAGCATAGGTTATTTCTATTTACTGTTAGTATAAATAATTTCATATTATCAATCAATAAAAAATATAATTAATATGATTTTTTAAATAATTATTAGTAAAAGGAATTATATATATATATATAAATAAATAAATAACGAAACACTTGGTTGCCAAGCACCGAAGTTCGGACACTCCTCTTAAATGGCGTGTCGGTCGTATGACACTTGTAGAACACGTATATGTGAAATGTCCAATTCAAAAAGTATTTGTTTGATTTATGACAATTCTAATACAGTTCTAACACAATTTTAAAAAGAAAAAATTATTAATTTTTTAAAAATTTAAACTTTATATTATGATTATAAAAATAAGAAACAAATCCTTGTGAACCTTTCATGAAAAACATCTTTTTGCTCTAAAAAATTATCTGAAACATATTTGTGCACATAAATCTTTATTGTCAATTTATATAATTCATAATTATATATAATATATATATAGATCCGTGTTCTTGTGTCCTACATTTTAGAGATTTTAAGTATTTTTGTATCCGTGTGCGTGTCGTATTAGTATCCGTGCTACATAGTTGCCAAGTTAATTTACAAATTTAGGAAGACAAGAAATTTTTAAAAATAGTGAAGGATATTCTTATCTCACCTATAATAAAAAAAGGTGTATTCTGAACCAGAATTAACAAAGACAATTCTAATTAGTTCCACAACTTCAATGGTCTTTGTCTAAATTCTATTGTATATTGACAAATTTATAAATTGAAAATTCATAAGGATGAAGAATGAATCTCCAGCGTCTTTAACAGAGAATCTTTGTATTAACTTTGTATAAAAAAAAGTAATATTTAATTTTTTAAATCGTGTATGTACATATTTGTCCTGTTTATATCTCAATATTTCTTCTGGTTCTTGTACGTGTTTCCGTTCTAACACATTTAATTTTAAAAAATTATACTAATTTGATTTTTTTTTTCACAATTAGTTGACTTATTCAATTATTATTTGATATTCTTATTTTATATTTATATAGTTATAATTTATTTTTAAATATTTTAGTATTATTTTTAGATATTTGATATCAAAGAAAAAAATTATATTATTTTGACATTAAATATTTGATAATTTTTTTAATTTTAATTTTTTATTAAAAAATTAAGTGTTTTTTTTTATCAATAAATAATAAATAATAAATGAATTAAAAGGTATCCTGAAAAGTATTGGGAATAGAGATGATGATTTTGAAGATATGTATGAGATAACCAAAGTCATACACACCGGTGATCCCATTAATAAGGTAATAAAAGAAAAAATTGTTTATACCCTCAATACATACACTATTTCCTCATATTAAACTTATCAGTCACTTCTCATCAACTTTATTACTCCTCACATAAACACGGAAACACATGTGTAACGTGAATGTGTATAATTTTTTTATTTAATTTTTATGATGATAGAAATTTAATATACATATAAAATAATTTTGCATGAATCAAATTAAAAAGAAAAAATAGAGTGTAAAGAGTGATTGAAAATATAGGTTATTTTATTTTATAGGTGAGATTTTGAGTGAAAATGTGTGAGTGTATGCTCTTTCTTTCTTTATGTTGTTGTCTTAAAATAAAAAATTAAGAGAAGATTGTGAAGTCATATAAAAACTGTACATTAATATTAATTTAAAAAATTTAAAAATAATTTATTTTTTAAATAATTTATATGAAATGACAAAATATTCAATTATATTAATAAAATGAGATATATTAAATAAAATTAGAATCAGAAAAGAATTATACACAAAAATCTATTATAATAGAAAATTCCCGTTATATATAAAAAGTTGAGATATCGATTATGTTTGATGGCAAAATACATGGGGTAACAAGATGAAAAGTAATTTAAAAAAAGCAATGATATATGGACAACCCTAATTTTTTATACAACCACCTTACAACTCCCAATACTATTATTTTAATATTTTTTTATATCAATTAATTACAAATTTACCCTTTACTATATATATTTATTTCTAAACCTATCCCATCAAAGGTTGTATACAACTACAAGAGTTGTCAACCTATCATTTTCCTTTAAAAAATATGTATTTTCATATTTTCTTTATCAAGCGTAACAAAGTCTTTATATTTTCATTCTAATAAAATCGATACTTAAACTTAAATAAAATGTAAATTTTATCTCAAAATTTTGAAAAACATAATAAATTACAAAAAAACTAAATTTACATTTTAAAATTAAGGCCGAAATCCATCGTCACCAAGATCTTCACCATGTTTACCAATATAAAAACTAAAAACAATAAATATATATATATATATATATATATATATATATATAATTCGTGTTTCATCCTTATCGGGTTGGTTTGACTGCTAAATTGGAAAGTGGTCATGGTCCTTTCACCATCATGTTTCGATTAGTTCGAGTCTGAAAGAAACAGAAGAAGGAACAAAGAACATTCACTTATTTATGATTTGAATACTCTTTATGTCAGGGAAAAAAGAAGATGAAAATTAAGGTGACAAATAATGCAGAGCGAAGTTAATGACTTGGTCACTTTTGTTTTGTTTTGTTTTCTCCAATAATTGTAAACTCTACACAAATATTAGCAAGTCCGTCTATAAGCTAGTTTTTGGTTATTGCACTATGCATTTCAAAAATATTTTAGAAGCATCTAAAAAAATCTTATTTTTATGATTGAGGATAGAATCTCCTGTACATAGATAATGCCAATGATGATTCATATCTTAATTTACAGAAAGTATATAGATGCCGGCAATAAGGGGGATAATACCTATTAAACTGTTTTGATTTGAATCATGTAGCAAGATAAGTATGTATTCATTAGGTTGATTGGAATTTGAATGAAGACAAAGATGCACTTGGTTTTCACCGTACTCCTACTATTAATACGGCTTTGTCGTAGTTATTCTCTCCTTTTGCCAAGCTCACTACTTTCTCTAGTCTAGAGAAAGAGCACAAAATATGAAGAATCAAAAACGGAAGAAACGAAGGGTAGTTATTTGGTGTAAGAAAGATGATTATATCAGCAAGCTTCCCGATAGCATTTTGTGCAACATTTTGACATCCCTCAAAGTCAGCGAGGGTGTCAGGACCAGTACTCTCTCATCCAAATGGAAGCACATTTATGCCAATCCAACAAACCTTATTTTGGATGGAGCAAACATGTTAAAGAGAGATCACTTAGCTAGCAATGCTTGGCAGTACCAAAGCGAGGAGCTAAGGTTCGAATTCCAAAGGAACAGAACTTTAGCCTTCGTTAGTAATGTCAAAGAGTACTTGTCAAATGTTGAACAGGTCCAAAAGATTTACAAGTTAAGTGTTTACTTCACATTTGGCAACAACACCTATGGCTCAACTGATCTTGATGAGTGGATTCGTTTTGCCATCAAGAAAAATGTGGAAGAGATTGATCTTTGCTTGTTGGAAGAAGAGAATCAACCCACCAATGATGCCTCCCTCCATGTCTTTCCTTGTGATATTGTTGGCAACGAGGGTGCCAGTGGCAAAAAGTCATTTCTCAAGTGTCTGCGCTTGGCACATTGTGTTCTTGCCCCCCACATGTCATATAACCATGGTTTTAGCACACTCACAACAATGGAACTCTTCCAAGTGGATCTGAAATCTGAGGTGCACCTCCAGATTTTGTTGTCTAGCTGCAGCAATCTTCAATGGCTGGGGTTCTCTGAATGTTACAACATGGAAAACCTTAGAATAGAGAACCCGTTTTGCCAGAAATTAAAGTACCTGAACGTGAGTCTTTGCCAACAATTAAAGAAACTTGTGCTCCACACCACCAGTTTGGAGACCTTGGAATACAAGGGAAGGGAAGTTGAATTTGTGTTTGATGCGCCGAGACTTGATGCTTTCTACAGTCTTGTCAGTGATTCTACTGCTTGTCATAAGGAGCTTTGGCCAATCCTCAGACTTCCAACTGATCTACCCCATTTGAAAACTTTGATCATGCAGTGCAGTTGTTTCATGGTATGTGGTTTTCAGCAACTTTCTTGATTTTTTCAGATCAATTTATCTTATCTTTTTATACATTTCTGCAGCTGTTTCCATTTTTTCTTCTTTCCTTTCCAAGAATGATATTTTAACACACCTTTATTTTTACATTATTCTTAAACTCCCTTTTCTACATATGTTAATTTATATCTTCCCTTTTTTAACATAAAAGTTAAGGGGGAAGAGTGGCAATTAACCAATACTTTAGACGGAAGGACCAAGCATAAAAGGAGGGGAAAACTAGGAATATAATTTCTTACATTTTATAATATTTTTATTTATTAAAATTTATTAAGAATTATAAAATTTTATGGCTGTCTTGATGGTGTTTCTGGTTTCCAGGGTGAGGTTATGAAAATCAGATTGCCAGCATTAACATTTCCATGTCTGAGGCATCTGGAAGTTATTAAAGTGGCTACACTTCGACAGGACCTGGACTGGGTAGCCATAATTCTCAAAACATGCCCTATACTCCGAAGGCTAGAGTTGCACGTAAGTTTCTCTCTGACTTCTTAAAATCGATGACGCAACATACTTTATAAAGAACCAACTTGATTCATATCTTGAAAAAGGAAAGTGACTTGATAAAAACAAATATAGATTTAGCAGCTTTTGGTGATAAGTTATGTTTTTGTTGCAGTTAAGGACTTATTTCTGTATTGATGATGAGGTAAGCGAAAGTGGTTGGCCTCCCAGATTCTCACATGAACATCTCAAAGAAGTGGTAATAACTGGCATTAGAGGACACTCAAGTGAAATTGAAATTGCAATTTATCTCATGAGGAATGCAACTGCGCTTGAGAAGATGACAATAGACCCAAGTGCAAAAGTTTACCTTGGCAAGGGTAAATGGGATCACGAAGATGTTTTGGGGAATTGGAGCAAGGAGGGGAGGGAGAAGGTTCACAAACTTCTAAATCAAGAAGCTAATTCCTCAGCAGTGGAATTGTTGATAAAGTAAACAAAAAGGGATGCAAGAATCTTGTTATGTGCAAAGCCTCATCAGCATTTGACTTACATATTATGGAATCGGAGAAGGAAGAATGTGGAGAGAAAGTAATAAAGGCATTATAACAAGGAACACAGATAATAATAATAATAATAATAATAATAATAATAATGTAAACTTGCAATCTATAGTTAACTAGTATGCACTATCCAATATATATCAACGGTAAAGTGTAAAGTGACAATGCTGGACCTGGAGTTCAGTTGAAGATGAGAGTTTTCCCAAACACTTCAATGAAATGAAATACTGTTCCTTGTTGGTTTTCAATGTACGTACAAATAGCCTTGTTGATTATTGTTATTCAGTAATGAAATGAATTTGATTGATAGCTGGTATTTTGTATTAGTTGCACCCAAAAGTTCCCCCAAACACTTCACTTAGTTGATAAGAACTATTCAATCTAAAGGGTAACAATGAATAGAACTATAGCCCCAAGTGTGAAGTGCTCAGAGGAACTCCAGGAGACAACCAACATTTTATCCCTGTCATGTTTGAATGCTATGCAAAGCACACAAGGGTTCTATTTATAGTGCAGAAATATGATCAGTGGAAACAGCTAAAAAGTAGGGAATTTATGTGGACATTGAAACATGTAGCTAAAGTATTGTGTCTAGTACTGAACCTGGTCAGGATGTTTGCTAAGATCCTGATTGCTCTGAATGACAAAAATGGGTGTGTTGCTGCTAAAGTGATTCTAAGTTCTAGCCTTCAAAAGCTAACAGAAGAAAATCAGTTCTCAATTGCTCAGTGGTTTTCATAACTCACATCAAATCACGAGTAGCTATAGCTAAAAAAAAACTACTGTAATGTAACAAATATTCTTCCTTTATATGAACATATTCCAGCTTATACTTGGGAGAACAGTTAATCAGAAGTTTAGTATTTTTCAGTGCATGAATTGATGATAATGTGATAATTTGGTGTAAAAGGGCATTTTACTACTATTGCATTTAAGTATGCCAAGAAGTTGAACAAGAAAAAAAATGTTTTGTACCACTTTTGTAGGAAAAAAAAGACATAATTTTTAAAAAAAATTAAAAATGGTCTCAATCTTTTTTAGAAACAATTTAATGTGGTCCAGTTAAATTGTCTTCATGTTAACATATTAACCTTAGCATTTTGAAACAACACTTTTAAATGATGTGTGTTGTTACTATATTGAACCGTTTTTAAAAAACTTGGGACCATATCACCCTAAATTTTTTAAGAAAGGAGCAAATTAAACTTTCTAAAAAAATTGGAATTATATTCAAATTTCTAAAAAAAGTTGGTATATTTTTTTTAAAAAAATATGGAAACTAAATTGAATAAAATCATAAAATAGTGGAAAAAAAGGGTAATTATGTAAAAAAAATTATGTATGTGAATTTGTTTTTCACAATCTAGAAACCTTGTCACAATTGTATTTGAATCATCTAACTAAAAAAAAGTTGATTTTACGTATACATACAATTGGAATAATGAACTTAATGGATAGAAATTACATATTATTTTGACATAAAAAAAATATTAAATTAGTTTTCAAATATTAGTGTGGACGGAATTTTGGCTAAACCAACTTTAATGTGATGTAATTTTTTTAAAAAATTTAGGTTTAATTACCTTTTTTGTCCTAACATTAAAGGTTAATAGTTAGTTTTCTTTGGTGGTTTTCTAAAAAATTAATTTTGTTTTAAGTTTTAAAAAAAAATATGTAATATGTTTTCTTACGTTAAATAGACATGAACAAAGTTAAGGGGTGATTATGTGGCATACAAAGTTATGTACACGTGGATTCCACATACAATCCATTAATCTCATCAAATTTAATAATAATTATAATAATTTGGTTTAGATTTATCGTTGGCTTACTGCAATGGTCACTTTACAAAAGTCATTACCTTCTCTTTTCACATTTTTTATCCTCATTATTGAACCCTTAAATCCTTCCTCAAATTCACCCTTTCATTTCCCTCTTTCTTCAATCCTCCTTCTTGGTTTCTGGTCGCAATTTGAAGTTGCAATCTCCATAAACCTCTCTTTTCAGTGGCAAGACCATCATTGAGAGGTTGCTGAAAGAGCTTTTAGGAATATTGAGGATATTGCAAAAGATTAGGAATTTGACTTTAGGGGTATGATAGACATTGGGAATTAGATTTTGGGGGTATTGTAGAACATTCAACAAAAGGAAAGATTAAAAAAGATAGATCATAGCAAAGTTGTGAACATTGATACTTCAATAATATAATATTGAATACCTGATATCATATCCTTCATCATTGTGTAATGTTCACCATCTTATTCTAGTTAGACGCTGAATATGATAACTTTTGCTTTGATTATATTTTGCACGTCTTTGAGCGTGTGAAATAATTTAAATTGTTTCCTTTCTAATCTATTAATGTGAACATTTACCCACTTGATGCTTTGTGACTTGATTCTTCAATCATCTTTGTCACATTGGATTCTCATTAATGCAGAAGATGCTTGATAAAAAAAACTTTAGCTTTGTTGATATTTGCGTGTATTAGCAGTTTAGATTTCTTTCTATACTTGTGATTGTGCGAACATTGATAGATATACTCGCAATAATTGAACTATGTTCTTCACTTCTTCATCACATATTCGTTCTTTGAATTGTTTCCTAAACAAATTGAATAAGAATGTTGTAGTGAATCTTCAAATGTATCCTCTGTATCAGACGCTAAAGTGGGAATATTTTGCAACAAATTTTGAATGTCTCTTTGTCGTATGATTTTGTTTTGGAAATCAATTTGTTGTACACTTTTTCTCTAGACAATGACTGAATGAACCTTTGATGCTTGATTTGCACAATTTACGCTCATCGGGCTTATTGTTTCCTTCAGCCAAATGCTAAGTATGAAAACTCTAATATATTCCTCGTGTGCGTCTTGATGTTCCTAAAAAAATTTAGAAACCCTTTGTGATTATTAGTGATCATCAATATATTCAATAGAGCAATTATATCACTTTATAAAATCTCTTAATATTCTTTGAATTATCAAGCAATTTTATTATCAAATTTAGTTCAAAGATACATTCAAAGTTTATATTATGATGAAATCTTTTCAACAGAAACAGGATTTCCCTTTAATATATATTTCACAAAACATGTCTCGAAAAAATTTTCATACACAGTTTTGAATATCTAATAAACACAATTGTATTTGGGAATATTGTATAATCATTTCAGAGAATGCTTTCAAGCATTGGACAATTAAGTCATATGATATTTTATTTTTCTCATTAGAAAACTTTTTATATCTTAATTCCAAACACTTCATTTTTATGTAAGATGATTTATATGATTCAGTTTAATCAAAACGAGTTTAGCAATCATTTGATAATCATTTAAGCATGTCTAAAATGAAAGGATTAAGTTTGGAAACTTTCTTGCCACTTGATCGTCTAGTGCGTTCCATCATCATCCATGTTATAATGATCATCGCCATCCATGTTCCACCTTTGATATGCTTTGTCCAGCGAGTGTATTTGATATTGTCTTATGCTTTATTGATGCTCTCATAATCTTTCAAGTGTACCGCTTGGTTCATTGAGTTATCTCTTTTGTTGAGACCTTTGGTACTACTTTTCATCGTATGATCTATTATTTCCAGCTTAGTATTGTACTTGATCTTGTCATCGTTTGTTACTTTGTGTAACATCATATTTATTCTTCCTTGAACAATACCTGATATGCATTCACTGTATAGTTTGGGGCATGCATTCATTGCATCGTTTGTCACATGTATATGTATTGTTTGATGTATAGTTAATAGTTTTGTATATGAGTGAGCATGGTTATACATCACTATACATCTTATAGTATTTGTTATCATCAAAATACTTTTATAGAGTAATCATCCAATTGTATCATAAGTTATTAAACTCCAATTTTCCAAGTCGTCTATTGATGTTTAACTTTTTATTTAAGATATTGTGGATTTATACATTAACTAATATATATTGTATATTATATCGTGTATTATCATGCAAATGAAACTTGTAAGAATCTTACACCCTATCAAAAACACATAACCACATGGAGAATCCTTGATATCATTTCTAGATCATGACACCTTATAGATCGAAGAAAAAATGATAACAATTCATAATGTCCTACTAACATAAAGGGATCATAATCGTTCCTATCATAATAAATAAGTCTATAAGTAAAAAAAAAATAATTTTAAATGTGTGTGTGAGTGTGCATATGTATTTATGTGTGTGTATATGTGTTAGTGTGTGTTTTTAAGAAAGTTCAAAAGGAGATGAATTGAAATATCATCAGAAGTTAAATTGAGATCTTTATTAAATTGTTAATTTCATAACGTGGTTACATTTAGTATCATGCACTTTTCAAAATAAAATAATATCCAAAATTTATGTCCAATTACTTAATCACACCAACTAATCTCACACTAAAATTTCATAGATTTTACACACGCACTCAAAACAGTGAAAATAAATAACTTAAGAAACTAAATCTTGAATCCTACAAGATTGGACTATACCTACTAACACACTATTACTGAACTATTCCTGAAAACCCTATCCAAAGACTAAAAACAATTTTAAAAAATAAAAACAATGTCACTTAAAACAATACAACTGAAATAAATAGGTGAACCTCTTATGTTTTCTTTCAATAACTTTATTAATCTCAAATTTATACAAAGAAAGCTAAAGAATAATTTTCAACTCAATTTTGGACTATCTATTTTGAACTCTCTTAATAGTAGAAATGATTTAAAAAATACTAGTTTTGATTTCGTATCTAATGGTTTAAAAATGAGAGAATAATATATATTTTAATGTGTTTGTTTTAATAAATTAAAATTGTGTTTTAATTTTTTAATTTTATATAAAATTAATCGATTAATTTAATGTTTTCAATTTAACATATTAAAATATAAGATTCCGAAGCATGTACTAAACTTAAGTGATTTTAATATATTAAAAGCTCATTTTAGTATATTAAAACAAAGAGATGCACCTACTTATGGTTTTAAATTATTGTAATCAATTGAAATATTTCTTATAATTATTCCATAAACAAGAATATTTTAAGAGATTAAAAATATCTTTTAATAAATTAAATAACTGATTATCACTGAGACAAAACCTAATTCATTTAAAAACAACCTTTCTAATTACAATTTTAGGATCAATGAAAGAAAAAACTTACAACAATTCTTAATCAACAGTACACAATCTAAAACACTTCTAAATTTTCATGATCATTATCAATATTCAAATTCTTCAAAAAATAATATTAGATTCATCAATTTCTTCAAAAAATAGATTAGATTCATAAAATTCTTCAAAAAAATATATAAAATTATAAGAACTAGAAATTATTTAAACCAAAACCGTATATAATACTATACTAACCTTTATCCTTTTTTTTTAAAGTTGCCTACGTGGTTTTGTTCAATCTAGCGAAAAGTGTTAAAAAAGCATCAAAGAGGCAATCTATGAATTGAGTGTTGATTTCACGCATTTTGATGTACTAGATAGATTCCGTTTACCACTTGTGAGAGTATGCATTGAGTAATGAATCACTCAGACAAAAACGCAGAATAGCATGTGGCCACTCGATATCGGTTCTTCCCATGCAATATTCTTGTCAGATTCTTCCACTCTCTAAACACCAATCTTGCGTCCAGGTTCACTTCCTTCCACCTTTCAAATTGCACCCTACTGCAAAACCATTGTAAAAATACTGCTCTAACATATCAATTTCAACCTCTATTTTATAATTTTATAATTTTTAAAATTATTTTCTAATCTGAATTTCAAAATTTGGAATTTAAAAACCAAAATTTTGTTCTGAAAAAAATCCAAAATAAAAAATACATTCCAAAAAAAAATCTAAAACACAAAATCTGAAAATATATTCTAAAAAAAATTTCTAAAATTTAAAGATGTGTTATATCACCAAAAGAAAATCATGTAATAGAAACCAATTTTTAGAGACCAAAATAATTAGTTGCAATAGTAACTAAATTAGAGATCATAAGAACTAAAACAAATTTTGGTTTCTAAATTAGTTTATATTATTGTTAAATAGTTTCCAAATTGGTATCTAATTAGCAACCAATGTTTTTGCTACCAATTTTTAACTACCAATTATTTAGTTTCTAAATTTGGCAGCAAAAATATTGGTTGCTAATTAGATACCAATTTAGAAACTATTTAATAATAGAAATTAATATAAAAACATTTTTTTAGTTTTTAAAATGGTGTCTAATTTAGTTATTATTGTAACTAATTATTTTGGTATCTAAAAATTGGTTTCTATTTCGTAATTTTATTGTAGTGTAGAAATCTAAATCCAACAAGTATTTAAAAAAAAAAATTATAACACAAAATTTAAAAATATATTTAAAAAAAATCTAAAATTCAAAATTCAAAAACATATTCCAAAAAAAGTTTAAAAACTATTTTTTATTTACATCCTCCTTTATTTAAAGTCATTTTTGTTACTTTATAAATTATTTTTATTGATAAATTGAGTACAAATTTAAATTGATATGATTGAGAAGATTTTGCCTTAGTTTAATTAGCCACATAAAACAAATAACACCTCAGGTTTCACCTAGTGTTCCTCCACTTCAACACAGAGGAGGTTTGAAACTACATGTCCACTTCCAAGTATTTCATAGTATAACTTCCAATACTCCATCTTTCTTCATTTCTCATAGATTATTCCAAAAAAAAATTGTTAAATAAAAATTAACTTTAAAATAAAAATTAATTAATTATTATATTAATTTAATTAAGTATTATTTTATAAATTAAAAATTATTGATATATTAAGTAATTTTTATTATTAATAAAAGTTTTAGAATTTTAAAAAAATAGATAGTTTGTTAGATATCAATTTAAAGTTTAATTTATAATATTTTATTAATAATAAAAAAGTTATTATATTACTCTGTTTATGCACTCACAAGAATGGAACTCAAGTAGATTTGAAATCTGTGGTGCACATTTAGGTTTTGTTGTGAAGGTGCAACAGCCTTATAACAGAGCATCCTAGTTCAAAAAGTTTAAGCACCTGAAACGTGAATCGTTGCCATCATTATAGAGAATTTTTATTAAATTTTTAGTAATTAGAAGAACACAAAAAATATTATATTTTTTATTGTTTTTATCATTACTTTCATACCTAAGTAATTTTATGTTAAAATGATATTTTGTAGTTTGTTTTTTTATAACATCAGCCCTGACACATTTTATACACTACCTATTCTTTTCAAGATTTTCTCTATTAATTTTGTGTTTTTCTCATTTTTTTTGACAAAGTTGAGTATATGAAAACAAAAATTATTCACTTAAATTATATATTTTGCATGAAAACTTAAGTTATAATGTGTTTAACTTGATTTATATCTTAACCTCTTCTTATCTTTATCTTTGTGTGTATTATCTGATATTGAAAGATAAATATCTTATAACTTTCATTACTTTAGTTATGCTATTGATGCATTCACTCCTCCTCTATAGCATGATTGGTCCTATTTTGGCTTCGTTGACTCTTCCTCAATACGAAACACTTGTAGTAGTTCACTTCTAGTACAATTTATATTAGTACTCTATTAATTTGTAAAATTAATATGTTTTCTTTTATCTGTTTGTCATATTTCTTAACATTGAATCTTTGAGTTTAGAGCAATTTAGGAATGGAAATGACAACATTCTTGATTGGAAATGTTTGAATCAAAATGGCAATGAGAATGGCTATGGAGATGATAGATTTATACATATAATACTTACCTTGATAATGGAAATAAAAGTTTTGGAAGAGAAGTTTTAAATCTGGAGAGCAAAACAAATGAGAATATAGGGCGCAAGGATTTTGAATGGAATTTTAAGATGCTAAAGTTTTTAGTTTTATTTTATTTTTTATTTTTTTTAGAAAAATCCCACCATTAGCAAAGTAACTTCTTCTATGCTAGGCTAGGTCTTTTTAGTTCAGGCTAAATTTTGACCGAGATCATCATATTTTTCTAGCTCAAGTTAGGTCATTTTAGCTCATGTTAGAATTTGGCCGAGAGCAACAAATTTTTCTAGCTTAAGCTAGGTCATTTTAGCTTAGGCTAAAATTGCAAAACAAAATTTCTTTATTTTTCTGCATATTTAGTTTAGGCTATAAGAACTTAGCTTAAGCTAAAATTACCATGCAATGAAATTTTCTTGAAAAATTTCATTTTATCTTTGTCAATAGTTTCAAACCTTTTTAAGTTTTCTTTCATCCATTCATTTCACTTAACATTTCAAACCTACATGACCATTTCAAAAATCAAATTGGTTTTAAAGACATTAAATATTAAAACATACTACTAGATCAAAAGAAAAATTAAAGACACACTTCAAATAGGTTGCCTCCCAAGCGCTCGTTTAACGTCATATAGCTTGACGCCTAATTAACGTCATTAAAGGATCAACAACAATCATATCCATTCTAAGACACTCTTTCTGATCATTTGAATATTTCATTGCTTCAAAAATATTAAAGCTTACTTCTTCATCTTGAACACAAACCTTCAATCTTCTCTTGTCTACATCAATTATAACTTTGACAGTTTTCTTGAATGGCCTTCCCAATATTAAAGGTACTTCAGCATCTTCTTCAATATCCATAACAACAAAATCTACTGGAAATAGAAATTTATCTACCTTTACCAACAGATCTTCAACTATTCCATGTGAATATTTGATTGATCTATAAGCCAACTACAAAGTCATTCTTGTTGGTCTCACTTCTACATCTCCAAGTTTCTTCAGCATTGATAAAGGCATCAAATTAATACTAGCTCCAAGATCTACTGATGTCTTTCCGGCAGTGAGATTTCCTAGGGTAACTGACAAAGAGAAACTCTCAGGATCTCTATATTTCTATGGTAATGATTTTTTTAATTATAGCACTGCATCCATCTTCCAATTCAACTATTTCCTGGTCATTGACCTTTATTTTCTTTGTCAATAATTCCTTCATGAATTTAGCATATGTAGGCATCTACTCTAAAGCTTTAGTAAACGGAATATTAGTTTGCAATCATTTGAGAATATTCATAAGTCTTGCAAATTGTCTTTCCTTGTCTTTTCTTTGTAAGAGCATGTAGATAAGGTACATATTTTATAGGAACACTCCTCTCTTGTTTTTCACTTTTTTTTTTCTATTTTCTCTCCAGCATCTACAACATCTTCCTTATTCCTTCTTTTTCCTTCCTCACACTCAATTTGTTCTTTTTCAATCTCTCTCTTTTTTAAAATCTCCTCCTTAACAACTAAATTATATCCAATTCCTTTTCCTATAACTCTCTCACTTCAGGTAGTGATAAACTTCCAATGCTCATTGGGATTGGTTTGTGTATTGGTTGAAAATTGACTTCCTTGATTACCAGCTAACAGTTTAGCCGATTGTCCCACCTGTGTCTCTAAATTCCTTATTGATCGTTCAGTATTTTCTGATTGGATAGAGAGACTTACATGAACTTCTCAAAAGTATCCTCCAATTTGAATGTTCTCTCATGAATGGAAGGATAATGTGGTTGTTGTTGTTAAGGAGCTTGCCTGTCAGATGATCCAGCTTCTTGCTTCCACCCAAAACCTTGATTTGGATTATTCCTCCACCCTTGAGCCATGTTATTTGGATAGTTAGATGAAAATTCACCTTGCCTTCCTTGATTATTCATATACTGAACCTTTTCCTCAAATGGATTTTGATAAGAGCATTGTCCATTAAGATGATCTCCCCCACAAAAATAACACTTCAAATCTTGATTCTGAATTGAAGAAGAATTTACTGCATGTAACTGTTGAGGCAGTTTTGACATTTTCTTGGTTAATGTCTCGCTTTGCTGAGTTAAAATTTTATTTTGTGCTAAAATTTCATCTGAAGTACTAAGATCCAGCATCCCTTTCTTTTGCATTGTATGTCTATTGTGTTAAGCTTGGTAATCTGTTGAGGCTAAGGCATCAATGATTCTTGTAGCTTGCTTTGCATCAACAGTCATCATTGTACCTACTACTGCAGCATCCAATATCATTTTAGTATCAGGCCTCAAACCATTGTGGAATATGTTCAACTGAGCAATATCTTCAAAGCTATGATTAGGACACCTTCTTAACATCACTTTAAAACGTTCCCAAGCTTCACAGAAAGGTTCATCTTGCCCTTGCCTGAATGTGGAGATATCAGACTTAGCCTTGATATATCGAGAGAGTATAAAGAATCTATGTAGGAATTTCTCTTCTACATCATTCCAGCCAGTTAAACTTTGGTTTGGATGTGACTTTAACCAATCTTTTGCCTTGCCTGCAAGTGAGAAAGGAAATAGACGTGGATAAACAGATTCAATATCATTTTCCTCAAAGCTCATAGTCCCAACCAACTCATAGAATAGGGATAGATGAGTATAAGGGTCTTCATGATCCATTTTAGTGAATTGATGGGTGCTGATTAAACAAAGAAAAGATGACTTCACTTCTAATGATTTGGTTGCAGGTGGTATGGTTATGCTGGAGAAATGCCTTGGTCCTTATTGCATGGCATAGTCTCCCAATGTCCTTCTAAGTGGATTTTGTCTATTATCAGCCATTTCTAAATCTGTTTGATTGTGTGAGTTGAGAGTGTTGGAAGATTCTCCTTTTGCTTGTCCTTCCTTCTTCTTTTCTCTTCTCTTCTTACTCTGATTTCTTCTAGTTGTCTTTTCAATTTCTGGGTCAAATTCCAATTGATCTTCAGGAACCTGTCCTCGTAATAACATATATCTAAGACGACTAAAGCAAGGATTAGCATAGGACAAAAGAATAAGATCTAGACAATTATCTATTCACAAAGAAAACAAAATATTCACAATACTCAATAAGTTATACTTCAAAAATTCTTAAAAGAAATTGTTCCCCGGCAACGACGCCAAAAACTTGTTGATTTATCTCGGCAAGTATACTGAATTAACTGTAATATAGTACTACTTAAAGTACGAATGTCGAACCCACATGGAACAATTCTAATTAAGATGTTTTCTGTTATAAAACTCATCAAGTATAGAAAACAACTTTGAAAACTTTTTCATAACCAAATTAACACTTTTACTAGAAATAACTCAAAGTTTAGGATGTGATTCAACAAGTAACAAAACTAACTTATCAAATATAGATAAAAAATACTTGGGATTGAATTGCTTCTATCTCAGTCATCTTTATTTCGGAATAATACAATATATATTACTCAAAACTACTTATTCTTGATGTTGTAATTTATAGTCATTTACCTTGATTCCTCACAGATGAAATTCATAAGATGATTTCTCAAACACTGATTTCTCATATATCTAACAAATCATCCACCTTTATGAACAAAATTATGATGCAATTAATAACCTGGAATCTATTCCTAGCATTAACAGTTATCAAGTATTTTCTTCTATTTCAGATCCTTAAAAATACTTTCCAGTTAAAGTTAAGGATCAAAATCAAGACTCCATTGATCAAATAGAATCTAGCAATAAGCATGAAACGAAAATACCAAGAACAAGTAGAAAAGAGAATATATATATATATATATATCACAAAGAATACATTTGATCATAGTAGATTACATTGAATTCCAAGTTTGAAAGCACTTAGCCACTCATGATAGCTCCTTCAATCTTCATTCTTGATCTGAATTGCATAAGAAGGGATGATCTAAGCAGATTTTTCTTCTAAGAACAAAGTTTTCTTCTTATTCTCTCACTAACATCTCTCTAAAATCCTCACTTATTTTCCACCACCGTGTTTTAATTCTGTTCCAAAATTTATTTAATGAAATTTAACTCAAGCCAGCCAATCTAGCTTAGGCTAGATCACTCGGTGTTGTTTTAGCTTGAGCGAGCAATTCTAGCTTAAGCTACTGCACCATTAATTTAATCTGTATAATTTTAGCCTGAGCAAAATCTTCTAGCTTGAGCGAGGTGCTTCCTTTATATTTTTCTTCTTTACTCCTTCTTGTGATCCAATTAAGTTTTTGCTTTCTTTCTTTTAATGCTTCACATTCATCTGAAATTTACACAAAATTTGGGATTAAATTTCTTCATTTGTTTCATGGTTCAAAATATATATTCAGATTCAATAATTCTCATATTAGGGTAATTTTTTGACATTAAGCAACAATTAAGTTCCAAAGTGTTCAGTTTTCTCAATTATAAATACTACACATTGGCACTTATCAATTGTTGACAAGATGAGCGTAGATGAATTTGTCCAAGTCCACAAAATACATAAGCAATTACAACTTTTGTTGAAAAATCATTTGTTATATTTCTGTTGAAGTTGTATAACTTATTTATGTTGTCTCATTATCTATTTTTGATCCACCCATTTAGCCTATACATGAGATTTCCGAAATAATAAAAAGGGAAATTTGAAGGAAGTTTGAAGACTTAAAGGGAGATTAAGATCTTAGACTTTGATGTGTCGAGAAAGTTAAGAGACTTACATGTTGGCATGTGGGATCAAACATTTATCACTAAACCAAAAGTTATAGCTTAAAGTCATAGAAATCACAACAGTTTGAAATTAGCATCTTCTGATAAGTGTAGCTCAATAGATTGTCTAACGTGTTAAAGATAGTAAAATTGTCTAATACGTTGAACACCAACACAATAATAATTATTACTATTTTTTCTTACTTCTACACATGAAAATACTTTGTTAATAAACACTTTATATCTCATAATGTTTGTTATTATCAAAATCTTATGGACTACTTATATATATGAAATCGTCTAACATGATCTTAAATTATCTAGAAATGAATAGATCGTCTAATGTCTTAAAAAATATTAAGAATTTAGACTCATTATTTAGGTTTGATTCATCCATTCAACCACAATCATCTTATGTGTTTAATGTTAATAACAAAAATACTATTGATTATTTCTTGACTTTATAATCGTCATCATATAGTGTCGTTAAATGATGTTTTTGCACTAGCACTAGTAACCTCCTACCAATATTTTTTTTTTTAATAATAATAATAATAATGGTAATAATTATAAATATCAATAAAAATAATATAAATTTGTAATTGTAGTTCACTTATAAAATATAATCACTCGTGAAATGTAAAATGATAATGCCAAGACCTTTGAGTTGAATTGAAAAGAACAAACACTTCATTGAAATGAAATACATTTCCTTGTTGGTTTTCAATGTTAAGCAAATAGCCTTGTGAGGTATGAAGTGAATATGGTTGGTAGTGTTAGCTGTACCCAAAAGTTCCCCCAAACACTTCACCTCGCTGATGAAGACCATTCTATCTATGTTAAGGGCAACACAAAATAGAAGTAGCCCCACGAATGAAGTGCTCAGAGGAACTCCAAGAGACAGCCAACATTTAAAACTGAGCATGGCTAGGGAAAGCACATATGATTCTTTTATAGGGCAGAAAATATGGCCGGAGAATAACAAAAAATTGGGGAATTTATGCAGATATGGAGAAATTTAACACAAAAGAATGAACCTGGTCCAGATATGTCTGCTAAGAAACAAAAAACTAAAGAAATATCCTACTTACTATGAAAAATAGTTGCGTGTAGAGTGATTTCAATGTAGTATGGTTGAAAAATAACCTTTTCTGGTTCAATTTCAAATATATGCGTATGAAGAAAATCTAAGTTATCGTGAATAAAAGTTGAGTTTAAACAGTTTGACGTAGTAGATTCCATTTAACAGTAGGCATTCAGAAATGAATCGGTTTAGTGAGAGGACCTAGTAAAGACAACAACGCAGAATTGCGTGTGGCCACTCGATTTCGGCTGTCCTTGCTAATATTCTCTCACCCTTCAATTCAACTCTCTATGGATCAATGTTGCGTCCAGGTTCACAGCCACATTATTCCTATGAAAGTTACCGACATTTGCAGCTCAGTGCAAGGAACACATTTACCCATTATAACCAATACCATGCATGGACATACACTACTGTTCCTTCCAAATCTTTTCAAATAATATATCCTCTCTGCAGTGTTCGGGGAACATGATAGGATGGCTCTCAAGGAAAATTAAATGGCTTAAGGATTTCATAATTTTACATTATTATTTATTTATATTTTAATTTCTTAAAATAAGATCATGAGGCTCTAGATTATTGTTTAGTTGTTGGTGTCTCCAAGGTTATATAAGTCTATTTCCTCTACCTATTATCATCAATAAAATAATATATAGACGAAAAATGAATGAATAAATAAGAGGTATTTCAGGATACCTAAACCCTTATACAAAAGATCTGTATGAGGATGTAATCTTCTAAGTTCTTAACAAAAACTGAAAATCCTATAAGTAGACACAACTATCTCCTAAGAACATTAACTGAACTCATACAAATCAAAGGCTCAAGACACCAATCTAAGTATGAAAAACTTATACCGCGCATTTTAGACGTAATCCAAGATCAAGTCTTCATTTGTGTCATAATGAAAATTTCAATGTGATCTACCATACCTCTTCTGAAAATCCTCTTGTTCCTATGTGATCACAGTTCTCCTACAATTGCTATCCACATGCCGCCCCAAATCTTATTAACATTTTCCTTGATACCACTCATCCTAAAGTTTTTAAAATGGTTTTTTGGCTCCCTATGATCTGTCGTTGTCAATCTCATCCATTTGTAACCCTTAGATCACACGAGTCAAGCAATTCTACATGTGCAGAAAAGATGGGACGTGGTTTCCTCTTCCTTCCGCACAGACAACACATAATATATTCATGCATAACCCTTTCTAACCAAGTTTGCTTTAGACGCTATTTTGTCTTTTCAATAAAATAATATATGAATGTTTATCTTTTAGCTTTCAATAGTTTTTATGGTAATTTTCCTTATGATGGCTCCCTCAATGTTTTCCGTTGTAATATTGTTGGCAGTGACTGATGAAGGTTGATGTGCAGGTGCAAATGGCCTCAGACCATTTCTGTAGTCACATTTGTGTGTTTGCTCCGCTCTCACTTACTAAAACTGATCCACATCATGAACTCTTCAAAGTTGATTTGAAATCTGAGATGTAACTTCAGCTTTTGTCGTCTACCTGCAACAATCTTGCATCTTTTTATCGATAAAAAATAAACAAAATAAAATAAAGTAATTTTCAACCCTTATAGAAAACAAAATTAGGCTTCGGCTCAACACCCCTAAAATATGTTGTGTGTACTAATAATTTCATTTTATAAAAAAACCTTGAATGATATAAAAAAAAACCTTGCATGATCGGTTCTGAATGTTACAATATATTACTGGGTAATAGTGCCGGGTAATTTACCAATTTCCAAATTACGTAAACAGTAAATTTTGAAAAGCTATCCAAACGGTAAGTCTATGTCATAGGACAAGTTCAATGCAAAGAAGTTGTCTTTTGAAATGTTTTTTACTTTTTTTAATAAAAGAAGCTAAAATGGTGTTTCATAACGTAACTTCTGAATATAAAAGATTATAGCATTGCAGTGAGTACACAACTTTAGTTAAGAAATGTTGAATTGAAGTTATGTCTGAAGTCATGACTATAGTTAAAAAAATAAAATATTCCATTAAAATTATGCTTGTGACTTTAAAAAATATTAAAAATACTTTAAATTTCTCCAAGTATTTATTCACACTTCCAATATGGATCCATTTTCTAAAAAATCCTAACATTGGTGCATTATATATCATGTGTTTTATAAGGCAAATATCGAATTATGCATTTGAATTTTTACAGGTACACTATTATGAAAAATAATTATGTCATGAAGGTTTAGGTCATCAAATTCGGAAATATTAGCTTCGCCATCACATCACCTGAAACAAGACAATTATAAAATATTGATAATATATTATAGATGAATCCAAATTTATCAAAAAAAAATTAGTATTACGAAGACACACTACAGTAGAAAATAACAATTTAGTTAGTGAATTCAGTGAAAAAAAATGAGTGATCGTAATTTAAAACTGAAATAATCATTGAATACCTTTAGTGTCAAATTTGTGATCAAATGAATAACTAATGATATGTTAGTTAGTTTTGCTATCGAATCAACAATTAGACATGAAAGCAACAAAATCATCGGTTGTTAAAGTGGTGGGTACTTTAAATAAATTGGGAAAAATATATTCGTGACCGAATTAGCAACCGAATATATTTATTGTTTAGTCACCGATTTCTATTCAGTTGTTAAATGGAGTTGTTTATTTTTCTTTCACCGAATTAGTCACTGTATATGTTTATTTTTAAGTCATCGATTTTCTTTCGATCGGTAAATGTAATTGTTTATTTTTGTCACCGGATCCGTCATCGAATATTTTTATTTTGTAGTCACCGATTTTCCTTTGGTCGTTAAATGCAATTTTTTTATTTTCTTCCACCGAATTAGCCACTGAAATAACATTTGTATTTTTATTTAATTATGCATATAATAAAATAAAATTTGAAAAATAAATAAATTAAACAAAAGATAAAAATAATATTAATATTAATTTTCAATAATAATATTTCATATTAATTAATAAACATAATTAACACGGATGGGACTGCTAGGAGTTATCCAGGTCTTGCTACTTGTGGAGGTATTTTTCGTGGGAATATGGGGGAGTTTATTGGAGTTTTCTCTGCGTTTCTTGACGTTCAGATTGCTTTGGTTGCTGAATTTTATGGAGTTATATATACTTTGGAGGAAGCTCAAAAGTTTGGACTTACTAATGTCTAGCTGAAATGTGACTTTGCCTTGGTTTGTGTTGCGTTTACTACTACGACAAATGTTCCTTGGATGTTTCGTAATCGATGGAATACTTGTCTTAATTATTGTGGAAAAATCATATTTAGGGTTACTCATATCTTTCGTGAAGGGAATGCGTGTACTGATAAGTTGGCTAATTTAGGATTTATTTATAGAGAATCCTTTCATTGGTATAATAGGCTTCTATCTAGTCTGTTCTTAGAATTCTTTATTAATAGGTATAGCCTACCTATGTATCTTTTTCTTAACATATGAGTTTTGGTCTAGTCCTCTCGTATTTTTGTATTTTTTTTAATAATACTTTTTTCATGTGATGACAAATGATTGTTGTTACTTGAGGTGTCAGCCTAGTTGAAATATCAAGTAGCACAGTGATACCTAACATGAAAACTTTTTATAATAATAAACATATTTAAAAATGGTTACCTTTGTTAGAGAGTCTAACTGTTGATTAATTGTGATTTTTTAAAGACTGTCTAATGTCTTTGTGCAGTAAGGGGACACAAGGTGAGATTATTCTTGCAAAAAGATTAAAGTGATGGTTTTGTCTAAGTCACTACCAGTCTGATATCTTTTACTGTATAAGGGTTGGATCACCCCTGAAGTGGTTCCATTTAATTTCATTGCTATTTGCTGATTAAAAATAAACTACAAGTCTGATACCTTGCTTAGTAAATTTTGAAGCACTCATAATTTCAATATCAAGAGTATCTCTCAGTTAAATATTGAAAGAAGCTTTTAAAGAACCTTTGAGTTTTGGGTTAACACCATTTTTGTCTGATTTCCTTCACTAGATGTAGGTGGTAGAAGGACATTTATCTTTTGATTTTCTGTATTCAATGTTATTTTACTGTCTAATTTTTTAAACTTAGTAAGTTTTGACGAGGTCACGTTTAGATAAGTTCTACTATTAATGGAAAAATGAAATCATATTTTATAAATGAATGGTTAATCTAATTGATTTTTTTTACTTATATTTTGGTATGTTAAAATTTTAATTTTGATAGTTTATCCTTAGATGTGTTGTTTGTATATGAATTACAATGACTGTATTTTATATATATATATATATATATATATATATATATATATATATATATATATTTTGCCGGCACATGCACAACTTTTGAAAAAGAGGAAGAACATGCTTTTATTTTATTTTCTTTATATTTTAGGGTGTTATAATAATATAAGAGAAGCTAGGTGATTTTACCTTAAATATTAACCATTGGTAAAATGAAATATCAGAGCCCATGTTTCCATTAAGTACCACGCAACCTCTCTGATTTCACACATTGGCTCTTCATACTAGTGATATATTCCTTTTGGAATTAGATGTAAAAAAAATAATTATATTTTTACTGATTAATAAAGTTAGATACTATTGTTTAATTTTACTAATCGAATTTAAAAATAACTTTTCTTGAAAGCACCCTAGGAATTATTGAAAATGAAATCTCAATATATATTTATGTTTAATTTACCATATCTAAAATGCATTAAGAACCTTCAGAATGTCAAGAACACAACTAATCTGTGGTATTGCACATTTCCCCTGGCTTATATGGATCAGCACACTCTTAGAGGAAGCTATGAAAATCTTCAAAACAACCGCTTCAAGCAAACAAAGAAATGAGTTATCTTCATCCTCAGACTTCATTAGTTATTTTAGTTGGTATCATCTATGTTAGGACCTACTTTTGTATGTCAGATTTATTAAGGAAAAGAGATTGGCCTCTTAGATAGCCAAGGAAGTAGCAATAACAGGCATGCAGTTGAGGAAAATGGGGTCACTGAGAGTTGGAGCAGGGTGAGCAAGCAGAAGGTTCATAAACATCTGGAGCAAAAGGCTAATTCTTCAGTTAAGTACACAAAAAAGGGTTGCTAGAATCTTGTTATGTTCTGCAAAACCTTCATGGAGCAATACATACAAAGAGATAATGGAATCAGATGAGGAAGAATGTGTAATTAAAGCTAATAATGGGTACCATAACATACACTAGTTTGCACTATGCAACAATTGTAAAAAATAGACACTCACTCACACTTAAATTCTCTCTAAAAAAAACACTCTTCTTTGCAATTCTCTCTATTGTATTTCTTTCTGTGGTGTATCTTACAATTGAGAGAGCATCCTATTT
>Ga0123342_1001767_pt1 | contig 36514 bp, 12 predicted proteins | sample Turbeawhitnodule_FD_89960 | JGI IMG/M metagenome (GOLD analysis project Ga0123342, IMG submission 89960) | Root nodule microbial communities of legume samples collected from Mexico - Turtle bean Mexico white nodule | ecosystem: Host-associated > Plants > Roots > Nodule | place: Mexico: Nepantla... | reverse complement strand
TTGTGAGGATGGTTTATTGTAAGTTTACAAAATTATCCTTCTTATTAAAAAATATTTAAATAATGAATTATGATTTTTTTGTGTAGGTTTGAATTAATTAAATATTTTTAATATATAATATCCATAATTATTTATATTTTTAATAAAAAATTAAAAAATATAATTATATAATATAAAATATTTTGGTGTTAAATTAAAATAAATTTATTAAATACATTAAAATTTATGAAAATAATTTTCATTTGTTACTTTATATAACTATATATATATTGTTGATATTATAATTTTATTTTATTATTTATAATTATATGTTGTTATTAATAGTATAATTAAATATTTTTGAAATTATAAATAAATTTATGTAATATTTAATTTTATATATTAAAATAAAATGCATGCACAAGGGTATTTTGGTAAAATGCAACAATCCTACTAAATCCCCACAAATCTTTTCATTTTGTGAAGAATGAAAAAAACCTCCACCCTCTCCCCCATCCTCTCCCCCACTCTCAAAATCATGAAAACAAACACAAAAAACACCCCCTCCCTCCTCCCACTTGGAAGCAAACACACCCTAAGTGTGTTTTGGGCACCTATACCATAACAAAAATGGAGAAGGGTGACCTTTGAAAAAAAGAGTAAAGAAAGGCTTTTTTTCTAGTTAAGAAGTTTGGAAACCTTCAACAAGAACATTCCTTGTATTAGCCTATTTTCTTTGTCACCCGTCTTTTTTAACCTTGCCCATTTCTCTCTTTTATGATGATTTGAACTTTGGTAGTTAATTAGAAATCATTTCTTAATAATAAAAACTACTTTAGATACCAATAATTTTTAATCTCTAAAATAATATCTAATTCTTATAGTGTTAACGACCGTGTGTTATAGTTCAAGATAGAAATTATGACTTAATGAGATTGGAAGATAAGGACAACCCAACTCCATAATTCAAGGACAACTCAATCGAATCAAACTCATGTATCTAGAAGACTACATTACTAATTAGTTGGGAGAGATGCATAATGTGTTAATATAAGTTTGAGTTACGTCCTTTTCCATAGCTTCTTGCCGAAGTATCTTAAGTATGAAGCAAAAATCATACTTTTTTTTTTATCAAAATAAACAAAGGATTTATATATTTATTTTGAATTTAAAGAGATCCCAAATTAGTTTCGTATTTATTCATATAAATTAGAAAAAAATTGTTTTGCTTTAATTATTTTGTTTCAAATTTTCCATTATCAACTTTTTGAAAGTAGATTTCACAATTTTCAGTATCATGGATTAGATAAGTTCTTAGTAAAGAATTTGAATATACTGATAATATGAATATTTTTGCACTATTATTTAATTATTGGTTAGTTTAGGGTGAGATTATTGATTTTTATAATAGTTATTTAAACTTATATTAAAATATTTTTTTATAAAACTTTTTATTTAATATTAGTAATAAGAAATATAAAAGTTAGCCAGTGAAAAGTACGTATAACTATGTATTCCAAGTTGTCGTTTATCCTATAAGGAAAATAATAAATTTAACACACCTACATTTCTTTCTTCCTATATATACATATATAATCAGTTGTTTTTGGAGTAAATGTGTCCTTACTCGTATTAATAAAAAGGAAAGGGAATTGTAATATTTATAATGAGACATTTAACTAGAGAAGTTGGCATTTAGTATATCACTTAATTCTAATATATAATGTGATATTTAAAAATATATAAATATTGATTATTGCATATATCTAAAAATGTAATTAATGTGAGATTTGATATACACGATTATTAGGGTAATTTCATGAAATTCAAAAGTTGAATGGTTAATTTTGCATCCAGTAAATTGTTATTGAAAATTTAATTTAACTAACTTGTGAACTTAGTGCAATAGATTTCCTCCAAATATACCCAAAAATTATATACAACATAAACTGTTGGAAATCTATAAACATTTTTGTAATGATAATTGTTCCAACTTCAATTTTTTTATGAAATAATATTACTAAAGTTAACTATTGTGTATGAAATATTATCTATTTTAAAATTTAAAATTCCGTCATTTTGTATTTAAAAACTAAAACAATAATTATTATTATAATAATAATAAGGAGGAGGAAATTTGAAAGGCACATGAGAATGAGATTAAAGCATAGAGAACAAAAAGTGGTAGGCACAGGATATGGATGCGGATCGTAAAAAGATGGGCCATAGCCACTTTACTAAAACCATAGGAAGACAGCATGGGCCTTAGAAACATAGTGATACCCATTATCAATTTTCAGGAAGTAGAGAAAATGACTTGAATAGAGTGAGCAGTAGCAGGCTTAGGTATGGTTAGATAACTAATAAATAGAAACTAGGCCCTAGCCCTAAACAACACACCCTTCAACCGACATTGAAAGCACCCTTTATGTCTTCTAACACTCAATATTTATTTCCTTCTTACACACATTGGACCTACTCAATAACTTGTTTGTAGCCCTATTTCCCATCAAACATCTCCAACAACTTCTCAACATCCTCTTTTTTATTCACATCATTTTCATCTAAACTCAATTCACTTTTTCACTCCAACCTCAAACATTAAGAAAAACAAACTAAAAAATGTTTTTATTTATATTTTCACACTTACCTTTATTTTAATATGTTGGAGATCTCACATCGACTAAAGATGAAAATATTCCATCGTATATAAGTGAGTGCAAACCTCACCTCATGAGCCGATTTTATAGGGTTGAGTTAAACCTAAAGTTCACTTCTTAATATGATATCAGAGCCTGTTAGGGATCAACAACTTCGCTCATATATAAATGTAACAATCAGAACTCCGATCATTTCTAGTTGACGTGGGACGTGTAGAATAAGAAAAGCAAGGGAGTGTCTAACTGGTGGACAGGATAGTGCCCCAATGATGAATGGTGAAAAATGTGTAAGATGAGCCCACCTGCACCCTCACACTTGAGAGACATCCTGCTGGCAGGTTATAATCAGGATGAGGTTTTACATGACCCACTCTGGGCCTCTTTTAGTACCTACACTTTTCACTGCCTACCATTGTAAGCACACTTTGCAGATTAGTAATAGCTAAATGGGCCTATTGGGCGCCACATACAACTTCTTCCGACATCGATGGAGACAACACCTATGCCTAATGGGCCTCAACTGGGTCGAGGACCAGAGACATTGATGGTCTATTTGGGCCCGCTTACTTTGCTGCAGGTTACCACTTGTGGAGACATACTGATTTTCGTGAAAATACAAAACACAATATCTTAACCAAAACTATATCATTATATGTTTTTTTTTCTTCTGTTTAGGTTAGTAACGTTTCACAATGAGTGGTGATACTTTAACACCACTAAAAGACAAAATGCATTTATTTGACACCATTAAAAGATAAAATATTCATTTATTTTTAATATAAAATTATAATATATTATTATTTTGACCTCTGTTAAAACCAATTATCATATTTTTTTTTTTAATTTGAAATTTTCACGGTTTTGTTATTAAAAAATGTATTGGTGGACTAAAAGAGAAAAGTTTATGCTTCAACTTCTAAGCGATGTAAGACTATATTGAGTGTACTGGAACAAACCTCCCATACGAGACTAACTAAACAAGTTTTTGATTCCCACAGACGGGACTAATCTTCCGACTTCAAGTCTGTTGCAATAACATCGGTACGGTTAATCATCGCATCCGAGATATTATCTACTTTAGAGTTTGAGATTTTGTCTTTAAAAGACGTAAATTAGAATATATATATATATATATATTTTCTAAAGAATTTGAGACTATTGAAAAAAACTATTATATTATTAAAGTTGATTTTTAAGTGAGAGTATTTATTTTAAGAATTTGAAAGTTTTTTCACAATTTTGAACTCGTGTAGATATTTTTTTGTTAATATTTTCTAAATTTAATGTAAAGTAATCAATTGGTGCTTAATTTATTATTATAAGGACTAAATCTTACATGCATGATTATTAGAATTTCATTGTTTTGATTTAAAAAAATAAAAATATATATATATATATATATATAATTTAACCATTTTTTTGTTTTACTTTTGTATTTTTCATGACAAAATAAAATAAAATAATAAAACAATAATTGAAGATAGATAACGTGTAAGTTTAAAACTTTCTAACAAACAAATAAAATAGCATTGCTCCAACTTAAAGAAATTTTTATTGACGTAATACGTACGGATTCCGATTTTATTTTCACAGATAGTACATTGTGGCTTCTAGTTATAGGAATAACATAGTGTTTTTAGGAGGTCATATTTGATTTTCTGGCAACCGAATTCTGAAGTGATTTTTTTTTTTACTTTTCATTTAAAAAAATGAGAAGAAAGAAAACTTTACGAAAAAATAAAAAATCAATAAATTTAAAACAAGTAATTTAAAAAAAGCTAAGAAAATTAATTATATTTTATGTGTGTAAGATATAAATTATTTAGACAAGTTAAAAATGAGATAAATAAATAGTCATAAATAGATATATTGTAAAGAAATATAATTTAACAAAAAATTAAATAATAATTTTTTTATGAAAAAAGAAATTAGAGATAAGATAAAAAATAATACTTTTGAAAAATAATTTTGAGAATTATAATAAATTATGTAGTTTATTTTTAGAGAAATAAATTTAATTTTTAATATATCATTTAATGTACAAAATATTGTAATTTTGAAAAATATTTTTAATAATTTTAACAAATTATGTAGTAATTTTCTTGTTTGATAAATTTTATCTAAAGTGTGTCATTTGGAGGAATGAAAACCCCATACAATGCTACCCTTGTCAAAATTTATCAATGTAAATTATGAAAGGTAAGTTGTGAAATGATAAATTACATGAAAGATTACTTGCATAATTATGAGTAGAGTTTTAAAATAAACATCAGAATAAACTATTCACACTACTACTATTTATGGAAAAAATTCATTACATCATTCACACTATTATTTATAGGTTTTAGATTCCAGCTATAAAACATTATAATTATCAAAAGAAGTTATAATTATATAATAATATAAATTAAAAGAAATTAAAACTATAAATGGATAAATCCGTTATTAAATTAAGTAATTGTAACCCTTTTATATTTGGTTAAAAATTTTGGTCTAAATTTGTCTGCAACAATTTTCAAGAAACGTTATGGACAAATACATTTAGTAAACAAATTGAGAATATTTTCAATGGTCATTGCCAGCAAATATATCCTATGGTAATAGAAGTACTTACACTACTCATACACACACCCATATACATATATAATTTTTATTTTTATTTTTTATTTTGTAATATTTAAAGTAATTATATAACAAATAAAAATTAATTGTTTCATTAAAATTTTTGTTAATCACATTTACTTATACATTTATAATATAAACAGTAACCATTTTAAATTAAAATTTGAAACCAAATATAACATATATTTATAAATAGAAACAAATATTACTAAAGTTACTATTTATTAAATATAATATAATATTAAATTGATTAATAATAGTATTATTTATTAAATTAATATTTTACACATATTAATTATTAGTTAAGTAATTAGTAATATGTTAATAATTAATATATTAAAAATTAAATCATAAATATAGAATTATTTAAATAGTAAAATATTAACTTAAAGAGTAATATTGTTTTTTCTAATTAATAACATTTATTAAAATCAATAATGTATTATAATATACTATTTAAGTAATTACCTATTTATAATTGAATTATTTAGTTATAGTATTGAATTGAATGACAGTATTTAAGCGTGAATTAGAAAATATTATTTAATTTAATTTAATTAATATAATAAAAATGTATAACCAAAACATTTAATGAATATAAAGATGAGTATATATATATATATTTAAAATTATAAAGAAATGATGTATTATTATAATAAAAAATAATATAATATATTCAATGATATTGAATTGACGAAGAATAAATTAAATCATATATATATATATATATATACATTACATAGAAATAATAAATTATTATTAATTAATTTATGTTTATACTTTTTTTTTAATTTTAGTATATTATGAATTACGAAGAATATTTTTTTTAAAGAAGAAAAATATAAATATTTTTTATTTTATATTAAGTTAATAATAATTATTAAATATTAACATTACTAATTGAGCAATACTATATTTTAATAAAATTTAAAACATTGTAATATTTTTTAAAACATGTTATGTTCTAAAATATAAATAACTTCACATTGTGGTTTAAAGATGAATTATATAAAATAATTAGATTAATTTTAAATAATTATTTTATAATTCTAATTGGTAATAATTTGAAATTATATGAATTGAAGTCGTAATATATTATAAGTTGTATCACAAATCATAACCATTGATATAATAGATTTAACACTAAATCATTCCCTCCAAAAAGTTTAATATCAAGATATATACAAAATTACAAAATTACATATGATTAAATGCATCGCTAAATTTAATAGTCTTGTTAAATACATTCATGATTTTAATAATAATAAATAATATCACATTAGATTTAATATTATTATTTAAAGTGAATCAAATTATATAAGTTTATAAAACTAAAAGGTTAGATCTAATCTAAAAGAAGACTAGAAGGATGAGAAACTTATATGAACTCTTCTAAAGAAGAGTAAGATGAAACTAAGTGAAGACTAAAACTCTCTTTGCTTCTATGGATGTATTGTTCACAAGGAAATAAGTGAGAGGATATCAGTTGTTTGGATAGAGGGTTTTGCAGGAAAGAGGAGGAGAAGATATACCTGTGAACAGTAAATATCATCTCCCTTCAAAATGAAGAGATGTAGAGGGAAAACCACATCAGCATGTGTTATTTCCAAATTTACCTTCATTCATCTATAAGGATTTTTAATATTAAAAATTAGTATTTTTTATTTATATACAATGTGATTTATTTTCTAATTTTATAGTATATATTTAATATTTTAAGAAATTATTTGAAGTTCTCTTTTTATTTAATTTGTTGTTGCGTTTATATTAATATATTTAGTTTATAATTATTATGTTTATGAGTTAGTAATTTATTTGATAGTAGTTTTTTATTAAATTATTTTCTATTTTTAATTACGTTATATTTTTTTAGTATTTTTTTTTTCATTACTATAGGGTTTTTAATAATAAAAAATATTATTTTTTATTTATATAAGATTTGATTTATTTTCTAATTTTATAATGCATGTTTAATATTTAGAAATTACTTGAAGTTTTGTTTTTATTTAATTTGTTGAATACATTTTTTTCTAATTATAATTTTTAAATTATATCTATTTATATTTAATATGTATTTATTTTCTAATTTTAATTTTTAAATATACGAAATATGTGAAAGTTGTTTATTTTTAAATAAAAATAACTCATTTCATTATTAAAAAAAATTAATAGGCAAAGATAAATTTGTAAAGTAACATTTAACAATTTAAAAAAAATTAAAATTTCCTCACAATCATCACATCACTCACAAACTCACATAAACTTTCCTCAAACGTACTTCAATCCAAACACTCTCAATTTCTTCTCACATCTCCACACATCCACTTCCTCAAATCCTCACACATCCCCTCCCCAATCCAAACACACCTTAAATGAACTATACAAGAAGCACTAGATGGAAGTGAATGAATATTAAACTAATTATAAAAACAAGTGCTAAGAACAAAAACACTACTAAAATAAGTACATGAAGTCTTGTATGAGAAGACTAGAAGCTAGTACAAACCCTTAAAGGAAACAAGTTGTAATCATAAGATGCAAGTTCAAATTTATAGATGAAGCTAACACTTGGAACTTACAAGGCATATTTTTCAATGTAAGAATATCTACCTTTGAAGCAAGTTAACTAAAAAAAAAAGGAAAAACATGTTTTAAAAAGTGTTAAGATAAGGACAAGAAAAAACATGCAAACTCGAGTGGTCTTTTTAAGACGTTAATAAATAGAAGTTTATAAATAAAAAAGTTTAGAAATAAAAGTGAAGTCATGTAAAAGAATGCTAATGAAATATATGCTAACTGTGTGAGGCATGCATGCAAAACCTATATTTAAGGTTTTAAGTGTTTAGTTAAAAAAGCATTTGCTAGATGATTTAAGAGAGAAAATAATATTTTTAAATTCTTTACTAATGTGAAGTTATTTTCTAGTGTAGAGAATATTTAGATTTTATATTCTATGGTTTAAAGTTTCTTTGTAAACACCTTAAAAACATTTTTTATTTATTTCTAGGAGTGATGTTTTGTACTCTGCCAAGAGTGGCATAATGTAGTTGTTTTCTCATAAAAATGTTAGCTGATATCTAAGAATGACTCTATGTACGTATTACAAGCCAAAAATGATAGTAAAAAATAATTATAATTATTAAGTGATTAGTGGAGCCCTTTGTAGTGATAAAGGAGAAATAAATGTAACTTTGGTTGGGTTCAATCAACATAAAATTAAAGTGTTCACTGTCTTTTTTGTTAAATGCATATAAGTTGTTTGTCATCTTATAAAGTGTTTGTGAAATCATTTGTGAATTTTTTAAGAACTATAGGACAACCACCTTTCAATGTTTAATAAACTTTGTATTTCAAAAAGTTTTTCAAAATATTTTTATCATTCAACCTCCTTTCTAAACTTGGTCTATTTATTTCAATTGATATTAGATTTATCCTATCGGAGTTAGAAGTAGAGAACATTTGAATTTCAAATTGTTGTAAAAAATTAAATACAATAGTAAAACATCTATGAGAGTAACATTTATATATTTTGTCCCAAAATATTAAAATAAAATATCATTTTTAAGAGAAAATAAATTAAAAAGGGCATTCTATATTTATAGTATGTGCCTATGAAAAATCAATTTTTTAATATCTTCACAAAATCCTTTGTAGAAGATAGAGTTGTTGAGAGGAATTTTTGGAATGATATTTTAAAAGAATTATTAATTACAATTATGTGATATAACTATAAAGTAACATTAGACGTATAGTCATTAAATACACATATGCATTTGATACATTATGGTTATAGCTTGAGACATTCAATAAGATGAAAGGAAAAACAAGAACAAGTAAGAAAATGAAAGTAAAAGTGAACTAAGACAAGAAATGGGATGAAGAACACATTACCTTCAATTGAAAATCAAAGGATAAGTGTATAGAGATTCGTCACTTAGAAAACTTCTTACGATAAAGAACCAAAGCAAAAGAAATAAATTCTTGAGACTTTCAAATATGAACACACAAGGAAGTTTCCACTCAATATTAAAAAGTGAGTTTACAAGTAGGACAAGACTCCTTTTAGAGAGGAAAACTTTGCCAAGAAGATGAATGTAGAACTAATGGAGTTAACTTTCCTAATCTAAGAGTTAACTAACTAAACATGATTATCACATGGTAGTTCCTTGAAATTAGAAAAAAGCGCTTGAGTAGTTTCTTGAATCTAGCAACTACCGTCAATACAAGAAAATTATTAAATATCAACTAATTTAGAGACAAAAAATAATTAGTCATTATATCGACTGAGTTAGATACTATTTTATAAACTAAAAAGTTATTGATATCTAAAGTAGTTTCTAAATTGGTATATAACATTAGCTACTAAGGTTTTAACTACTAACTACTTTAGATTCTAAATTAGTCACTTTATTAATAATAGAAACTACTTTAGATATCAATAATATTTTACTTTATAAGATGATATCTAACTTAATCAATAATAATGACTAATTATTATTTGTCACTAAATTAATTGATATTTAATGATTTTCTTGTAGTGCTTCTTTATTTAAGAAGTCTAAGGATTACATTCTCCATAGACACTTAAACAAACTGTCGATGCACTTAAAAGGCCAAGTAGTTAATGCAAGGCAACTTTTAAAGGGCAAGGTAGTTGCCTTTTGAGAGCTTGAAGAGTCACAAGAAGAAAAAATAATTAAAAGCTCTCCAAAAAACGCGTCTTGTCTTGTAAAACTTGCCTAGTTTCTCTAAAGTATATTCTATAAATCTTCTGACTCACATGCCTTTTTTATCTCTTCTTCTAAAACTTGAAGCTTTCCTCTTGGAATCCTCCATTTACATTTCTTCTTAAATTCTTCTTCTTTATTTTTTCTTGTCATACTTCTTGTATTTATTCATCTTGTTTCTTTTTCTCTATTTTCAACAAGTTATTCTTCATTCTTACTTGTATTAAGAGTCACAAGAAGAAAAAATAGTTAAAATCCCTCCAAAAGAGACGTCTTGTCTTGTAAAACCCGACCTAACTTCTCTAAAGCATATTTTAGAAATCTTCTGGCTCACATGACTTTTTAGCTCTTCTTCTAAAACTTGAAGCTTTCCTCTTGGAATTCTCCATTTACATTTCTTCTTTATTTTTTCTTGTCATACTTCTTGTATTTATTCATCTTGTTTCCTTTTCTCTATTTTCAACAAGTTCTTCTTCATCCTTACTTGTATTAATCTAAGACTTGCATGACCACACTTTTTGTGTTAAAACCAATAATATTCATCGATTTTCATAAGACATGAAACCTTTTGAGTTGCCATATTAGTAGTAAATAATTTAGTCTCATCATTATTTTTTACTATACATTAGTCTTTGTTGAACACAACATCACATCTACTCACACAATTAACTTATACTCAATATATTGTACTTTAGATTATCTACCAAAAAAATATTCTCAATAGAAGGTGAATGCTTCACACCTTTCCGACCGACTCCAATGATCTCGTCATGTGTGATTTCCTCTTAATATTACTCTCACTCCTTTTTTTTTTTCCATTAACTCTTGGAACATAGACTTGCCTTGCTTACACTAAGAATATTTGCAAGATGAATTATAATGACATCATGAATGAGAACTCCTAAAAGACCATGAAGAAGACTTGAAGCAAGAGTATAATTTTTGTATTTTTGTTGTAATTTTTAATTTTGAGCCTTTGTTGGGCCTTGTAATTGTTTTTTATTTATTTGTATTGGACCTTGTATTTATTTTATATTTTGTGATTAGAAATTTTTTAGATCCTACCTTTTAAAGACTTGTTATATATAAGACTTTTCATAAATATTTTTACTCAAAATTGATCATTTTAGAATTTGAATAATTTTCATGAGTGAAAATTCTCTTAGTACTTCGTTATAAATTTTAATCCTTATTCATCTTCCTCTACTCGTATATTTCTTTTGATTTGATTGTGAAGATTGAAGTTTCTTTATCCCTTATCACTTCTGCATTTTCTGTTCTATCAATAGTTTGCTGGAAATGATCAGAAATATCCCACACGATATTAGTATTCTTGGTATGAGAACTTACTTCCAACATTTCCCTTATTAGTTTCGAAATTTCCGTAACAATTCCAAAAAATTGCCGTAATTTAACTTTTTTTCGGTGGTGTAGTTAGCAATTTATTTTCTGTTTCCTTATTCGTTCCTCGATTTGGCGCGTTCTATGATTAGGTGCGATTCTATGATTCGGATGCGATTCAATTTTTCTTTGCGCGAGTGAAGTTGCTTTTCGCAAGGCTTTTTCTACAATTGAAATTCAAATGCGGTGTTCTTTTGGTATTGATCGGAGCTATTTCGGTGTTCTTCGTTAAAGCGGTAATTGAAGCTATTGCGATTCAATTTCCAATGATTCTGGAAACAACAACTCGGTGGTGCGGTCCAGCGGAGGATTTTTGAAACGGTGCTTTGATTCTGCTAGCGCACTCGGTAGAAGGTGATGTTCCTAGCCCTATACGCACTGACCATTTGAAGCAAATCGTTGTTCAATCAACTACTGAGCGCATTCTCTTAAGTAAGGATTGAAGGATTGAATTCAATTTGTTCGCACGGTCTGATTTTGAATCAAGCAGGTACATGAGACACGTGTGGTTTTCGAGTCCAATCATAGCCTCGCAGAGAATTGAAGTAGCTACATGAATACTGAGGAATTGGATACGTGAATACCGTTTGCTCCTTGTTTCGAAGAGCGTAAATTGTGCAACGAAGCGTAATTGCAAATGCTCTTTGCTCAATTTGATTCAGCACTAGCTGTGATGATTCTGAGCTGAATTAAGCAATATATGATTCTGTGTAGAAATTGTTAACGCAAGCACAAGTCATGCAACAGATTAAAGCGAAAGTGAGGTGTCTTTGACGCTTTTCGTCAAAGATAAGGCATGCACGCAAGGAATGGGTTCAATGACTTCACGAGAACTGAAATTGGTCAATTCCAAGCTATGTATCATTTTGTTACACTATCAGTAAGTTGTCTTCTTCCTTTTCCAAACAGTTCGTTGGCCTTCGTAATTGAACTGAGATTCATTTAATTTTGATGCAGTGAAACAGTGGTTGCAGTTAATTTCGCTGAAGCTTGATTCATTAACGCATTGAGTGATTGCCTTTATTTAATTTGGTCAAATCCTGGCACGACAAAGTTGAAAAAAAATTGAAGCAGCTGAAACAGAGGTTGAAGCCATGCACTTTATTTGAAAACTGACTTTGTTGATTTTGTAGATTGAATTAAATTAGACTCAATACAAACTTGTTGTTCGGTGAAAATTTGGAATTGAATTTCGTCAAGTAGCTCACTGACATTGAACCTTTGCAGGCGTCTGGAATTTTTCTTATAAAATAATTTGAATCCACTGAATGAAGTTGGAGTTGGCGACCACATGAATCAGCCTAAGAGAATCCAGTTATCACGTGATTTGGAAAGCATGAGATGACACAGTGGACATTGAAATTGGAGCAAGAAAACTATTGGAGGATTATTGCTACTTGGGTATAAATTGAACAATCACTCCAACACATTTTTCTAAAGTGGTACGCATATATGGTTTGGTGTTCTTGTGAAAAAAAAAATAAAAAATCTTTTCATGTTGTTTTAAATATTTTCTTCATATTCTCTAGTTGACTTGAGTAATGTGTTATTAATTCCCTTTGAGTTATTAAGTTTTTTATTCTTAACAGACATACTATTGTGAGAAACTATTAAATGATCTTAACGGTGTGAGATTAAATTTTGAGATTACAAAATTAGGAGCTTAGTGTTAGCCTATATATTTTGAGAATTCTTTTAAATTTGAAATTAAGTCTTGAGAAAAAAAATTGTGGTTGTTCTATATTTTTTTGAGAATTAGATTTCTTTTTAATTGAGTTTTTTTATTGATGTTCAAATTAGTTTCATTCCATTGAGTTGTCTTGATTCATTTCTTATAACTTAATTTTTTAATTGTTTAGCTTACATATTTTACAATCTTCTAGTAGTAATCTAAATATATTGTTTAAATTACTCTCGTCCTAAAGTATTTTTCACTTTGTCACATTCTTAGTTTTGCCGTATTATACTTTTCTTTGGTTTAACTTTTTTTTTTTTTACTTTTTTGTTTGTCTTTAAATTTTCTTGGTATTCTGTTAGATTTTTATTTTCTTGACCTCATTAAGTTGAACTTGGATTTGTTACATCTTTAGGGTTTGTTACATTTTTTTTATAGGTTGAGTGAAAGTTCTTCTTAATAACTAAAGAGGAATTTGAGTGAGAGTGTCTAGCCTTTCAACAGTGATACATGGGTGAATTGAGTGTAAGCACTTAGTGAGTGGTGAAATCCATGTATTTTGTTTTTCTTAATTATGCAAATTGTTTGTTTGTTTATATATTTTTGATTTTTGTACATGATGGATTGTGGAGATGGATTGTGGAGAGTAGAAAATCAAATTCACACATTTGAAAATAAAATTTATCCTAAATCATATTTTGTGTAGGAAAGAAAAATTGGAAAACATTATCATTTATTGTTAATTGTGCTGATTTTCATATTGCTAATTTGTTTTATTCTAGGTTGTAGGATATGCTAAAGATTGGTAGAAACGAAGACAATATATGATGTTGAAATTGATAAAAACAAAAAAAAATATTAACTTGCCATGATTTGTGTCGCTTTTTTAGGAAAGAAATAAAAAACTTAAAGAAGAAATGAGAGAACTTCTAGAAAAAGGAAGAAAATTTATAGCATGAGAAAAAAAAAATTGTAAAAAAAGAATGAGAATTCAAGGAAAAGGTAAATGAGCTTATGAGAAATCAAGAAAATAGAATTGAAAAGAAGGTTTGTAGAAAAATCGTTATTATCTACTGTCAAAATCCATATATAATAATTAGAATTCGTAGATAAATTGTTACTTGAGAATTACCTACAGTCAAAATCTTAAGGTAAATCTCTTATTGATAACAATCACCTACCGATTTTTTCAAATTCATAGATAAATACAACAAAATTTGTAGGTAACTTATGTATATATTTACATGTACGAATTTGATTTGTAAGTAATTATGTATGGATATGATTTGTAAGTAATTACAAATTGTATACATTGATAATTTCGAACAAATTGTATCCATAGATATTACATATAAAATTGATCAGTAGGTAAATTACATTTTCTTTCAGCTTTGAGGTCTTTTCATGAATTCCTAAAGACAATAATTCTAATACAACCTGATAAAACATTCAAGTAGTAGTGAAATAAATAAAACTATCTTTAAGTTATGAAAAATAAAAAGTTATAAAAGAAACATAATTTAGATAAGCATATGTATTATTTAAACATAATAAAAAATCCAACAACAAAAATAATATCTCAGCACATTGTTATTAATTGTCTTATTCAAATGTCTAAGTAGTGTGTATAAAAATTTCTTATAAAACTAATAATATATATTTATGATCTGTTTTTTTTTTTATATAATTTTTGTCTTTTTATTACATAGTGTATATGAATCCCCTATCATATTTATAATGTTTGTTACTTTGTCAAGTTCAAATAGATTTGTAGTGTTACTAATTGATCTGCTTTAAGATTTGGGAACATGGTAAGACACCTGGTGCCATGAAAAAAGAAACAAAAAGTTGAATTTAGAACTAACCGAACTAGAAAATTGAATTTAGATAATGAAATTAATGACAATTGGTTGAAGTTTGAAGCTGGAAACAACAACAGATAGACACACAAAAAAAAAGGAAAGAAAAATAGAGGTACAAAAATATAAATAGAACTGAAAAAAAGAGAGGGGAATGAGCAATTAGTTACACTAAAGCTAAGCAGTAAAGTTAATCCAGGAACAAAGGTTTCAAATGTGGTAGTTTGACCATAACTGCAAAATCTCACAGCAGAAAAGAAGAGAAGATACTCAAGGATGGGAACATTTTGTTCTCACTCATGGAGATTAAAACCTAAAAACCACTTCAACAACTGTACATTCCACTTGAAAGACTTATATCAATATTGGCTTCATTGTAGTTCCTAAAATCTAAATTATGTAATGATGGTTTTTATTCAAATTATTCAATTAAACTTTCTCTACCTTAAAATTAAGTACATTTTATTCTCATTCCTATTATTATTTTCTATTAAACTTTTCGAAACCCCAAAAGTCTCCTTTCATATTCAAAATATTAGCAAATCAAAACTGCACCACATTGCCTACATAAAAGACAACAGTATAGAGAATGATGTTTTTCCTGGGGAAAATGCCTGCAAATTTCCAAACTCAATTTAAACCAGACATGCAGTGAGTATGGACATGCAGATCAATCTACACTAAAAACTAGGCGTTATGAATTAAGTAAATTCCATTCGATGTGTACTTTTCTATCTCTTCGTTTCACTAGTTTCTATGGTACAAAAGTCCAAATCTTTTGAAAAGAATTTGAATGTGATATTTTGTACAGTCATAAGTGAAATTACAACAACATAATAAGAATTCAACTAACAATTTTTTATTGAGAACTGGTTGTAGTATTATTATTCCTATCATGCAAGTAAAGAGACCAGAAACATATCAATAATGAAATGAAAAGAACAAGTACGATTAGCTAGGGTCAACCACTTACCTTAAAAGGCTGAAAGAGAATATCTTAAACACTCTTAGGGATTGTTCCCATGTAAATCATGACTCACTAAATTATCGCTTAATAGTGGATGTGATGACCTTTGATGTAGTTTTTATGGATAAAAGCTAATACCAAAAACATAATCATATAAATATATAAGAAACTAATTTGATCTAATAATAATAAATTGAATATTATATATATATAGATATATAAATTGAATTTAATTCTTATCTTCCTCCAACAGGTTAAATCACAGGAAAATCACCAATTAAAGGGATGTCCTTCTCTAAACATGGTATGTGCTCCAAATCTTTGAAAGTTGTGGCTTAAGAATTTAACCCATGTACATCTTGTAAAGTCATCAACCCATGTTGGTGCTCCAAATGACTTTACAAGATGGGTCATCAAGAATTTAACCCATGTCCAGAAAGGTATGAGTGTATTAACTCAAGAGGTCTTTGAGTAAATATGTTATGTTCGATCTTGAATGAATGATAATTATCGTTTATCAATCAAATTAAAATTATTTCAATAGAGACCGTCTAAAGTAGTGCTAGACCATCTAACACCAAATAGGTGATATTATAGATACGATTAGATGACTCCAAGCTGGCTCACAATGAATACAATAGTAAATTCAGCTAAGATAATATTCAAAACTTATAAGCAATCAAAATAGTTAAAAATATCAACGAAAATAAAAGGGGTTGAGATTGTTGTGCAAGAAAATAAAGTAGACAATTGGAAAATAGTAAAAAAGGAGTTGACTCTCAATTTTATTCGACAATGAATTCATCACAAATTTTCTTAAGATTTTCACTCTTTCAATTATCACACAGTGTCAAACTTAATCAAACAAACGTCAATCAAGTTCAATAAAATCTTATCAACAAAATAAATGCTTACTGATGTATTTAGTATCTCACTAATTTCAACATCTACTCATGAGATGTTTATCTTTTACCTCTTTGAATTAAGAAAATGAGAGATTGATTCAGACTAAGTGAAAGAACTCTAAAAAAAAGAAAAGAATTGAATTCTCAATAAGCATTCAAAAATAATTATTTTGACAAAAATCAAATTTAAAAAAGACCAACAATAAAGCACAATAAGTAATAGAGAATTTAAGAATAAAACTTTATTGAATAGAAACCTCAAAACTCATTGCAAAATCACAAGAGAATCAACACAAGGAGTTTAACCTTACATACGGAGGGAAAACGAAAGGATTACAACGAAGAAAATAAAAAACTAAGAAAACCCTAATACTTTATTTTTGAACGTCATTGTCAAGCTTTAAGGTTGATTAGTTCTCCTTGAAGCTTGCATCTTTTTATAGGTTTTTCTAATCCAAGGATCTTGGAAAAATATATCAATTCAGGTTTTGTTCATAGTCAGTTTCCAACTTTCTAGAATTCTTGGATTCTGTTTTTATTGCAATCCTATTTCTTTTGTATTTTCTAGACGATTTTCTTCCAATTATATTTTTGAGATATTGTAGATTTTATTCTCTAATTCTTGTCCTTGAATTTCATTTTCTGTTCTGATTCAAAGAAATAAGTTGGACTTTCACATATTTGGCTCACATACAAAGGTAGAAACTTACTTCAAACCGTCTAGCAGATTGTTTACTCTAAAAACACATAATTAATGGAAATAATAGTTAAGGTCCAAATAAACTCAATTAGATTAATCTCAATAAAACAATGGATTATTCATAATTATAGTTAAAGAATCTATGATTAAAGCTTTAAAGTATGAATAAAATTATGTTCATCAAATGCACACTTATCCTTTTGCACTTTTGGGGAAACCACGCTATGGACTCACAAAAGATAAAAAACAAAAATAATGCAAACAAATGACAAAAAAGACAACAGATTCTAAAAGCGCATAATAGCAAGCATGCTATAGTTTCAAGAAATCTAAGAATCAAGATAAATGTGAATGGAAATTGTTGAAGATGGGAGCTTTGATGTTTCAAATCCAAGATGAAACTTGAAGTCTTGCTGCTTTTGGTTTGGGTGTAGTTTAGAGTGTTTAGAATTTATGTAAGACCAGTCTTGATTCCTACACAAAGCCTGTTTTAATTTGTTTTAAAGAACTAAATGTTTTTCCATGCAAAGGGAAAAAGAACTGATTAAAGTTTCGAGACAATCAGTTGTTTGTCACTTAACTGACAAAGGAGTTTTGAAACTATTTTTTGAATCAGTTGTGTAACTGCTGAAACCATTCAACTGGTTAAATCGCAATTTCAACCGATTAAATGTGAGTTTTCATAACAGTATTTTGAAAACTGTTTTTAACTGATTCAGTTGTTCAAATCTGCCTTTAACGGTAGCTTTTTAAAGGTTATAAATATAGCCTTCTCTCAAAAAGTTTAGCATACGAATGATAGAGAAATAGACAAGTTTTAACAATCAGATTTGAGATTAAAAAAGAGAGATTACAATCTGTTTGTGAAAAGAAGTTTTCCAAGTTTAACAAGATTATTTTTGAGCTTTGCTGTGATTCAAGAACTGATCATAGGGTTTCTGGTCTTTTGTAATCCAAGTGTTTTCTACCCTTTCTTAGTTTCTTGTAATTGTTCAAATTACATTCTGTAAAACTGTTTGTAAAATCCTGTAAAGTCAGTGTGATTCTGGCTTGAGGTGTGTGTTGGTGCAAAGGGGGTGAGTAGGCTTTGTGGGATTCAAAGTCACCTCTTTGTGGTGTGTTGTTGTAATCTGTGATTGATTACATAGTGGAATACTCAGTGGTTTGACTGAGGACTGGATGTAGCTCTGGGATTGAGTGAACCAGTATAAACCTTGTGTGTGAATCTCTCTATCTCTCTCACAATTATAATCTGTTTGATATTTGTTATGCTATCATAAACAATCGGTTATTTCGTATTTTCAACCGGTTGATATTCCTTCCTTACAAACTGTTTTTTGTCTCTGTAACATAAACAACCAGTTATATCATGTTTTTAATTGTCTTTCTTAATTATTTATGTGTTTGATTGATAAAGATTCATTCTTAATCATATATTTGAGAAAAGGTTTTAGAAACAATTCACCCCCCATCTTGTTTTAGCCATCAATCCTAACAAAAATTCCTATATTTTAACACACAAGTAAGTAATTGAAATCAAAGGATGAATCAAGAATGATAGAACTTTCACTAGATGATACCTAACTATTAAGTGTTTAGGTTTGTATTTACAGTCAACACTCATGTAGACTTACACTACCACATGCTTAGCAGGACTCTAATATTCACTACAATTGAAAAACATGAAATCAAAGATTAAGAGGACTTTATAAGGGATGTAATGGGGCTAAGGTAAATGTGGGTAAAATGGGAAAAGAGGCTTAAAAATCATAGAAAGACAAAGGAGCAATGAATGATATGTTTAAAAACAAGTGTAAGTACCATAACAATTCAACTCCTCTCTATATTTCAAGATATAATTTTTTTATTGTTTTTCTTTTTACTGTAGGTAGTTTAACCAATGTATTAGACAATCAACCCTTATTTTCTTTATTTGCTTTTCTTTTTGTTGTTTTATTCATTTTTTTTTCTTTTTCTATCTTTTTCGGTACTAAGAAGGTAAATTATTAAAATGAGGTACACCCCTACACTTATTCAAGAACATATTTCTAAATAATTTCAAAACTCTTTTATCTTTTAAGGAGAACATGATTTTTCTGTTTTAGACTTATAATAAGGGTTAAAAACAAGAAAAATGGCATAGGTTGAAGGGGGCTAACAAGTGGATTATCATGAAAGGTAGGAAAATGTGGCTATTGGATTAAGTTAAACAAAGAATGTCTCAATCACATTAGTTCATGCATGTAAATTACAATTACAAAACAAAGAATCAAGCGAAGTTCTAGAGTATAAGAAAATATGAATAAAAACACATTAAAAGAAGCAATAGACGGACAATCAGACGAACCATCAGACTGTCCGTTAGACGATCTATCAACAAGGCTAAAAAACTCACCAGAGATAGTCTATCACAAAATATTCAACCAATAATTTCTAATTAGCAACTTAGTTATCAATTTTTAAGGAAATCCAAACAACAAAGATTAAGAAACTAAAATTTATAAGAATTATGAAACATTCTAACCATTAGATGATTCTAGCAAACTGATTTATTTTTTTTATTTTTTAACATAAGCAAAAAATAAATTAAAAAAATCAACAAAAGATAAATTATAAACTATTATTCTCCTCCCCCACACTTAAATCACTCATTGTCCTTAATGTAAGAACACTCAAATAATATGTATGATAAAAATTGAAAAAAATAACTCATTCGTCAAGCATGAGGGCAGTGGCAATTGTAGCTAAGCTTCACAAACATCTCCTCTACAATATAAGCCAAGGGTCTTCGTATAGTGGGGCACATCAATGATGCTTGTTGAAAAATCTGACCAAGGCATATAAAACCTTGGTGTAGACGGTGAAACATAAGAAACATATATTGTTAGGAACATTTGTGCAGTAAGGTAGGACTAGCAGAGGTTAGAGGGCGAATATAGGGAGGGTGAAAATGGTTCCATGAATGAGGGGTGGTGTATGATGAATAGATGGGAAAGAGAACTTTATACATTGCAGATAGTCTAATAGATTTTGTTGAATAAGGTGCTTTGATGTCTCCAAACCCAATAGGAATGCTTGAAGACCTTATTGTTTGTTGTGTGTGTGTCTAGAAGTAGTTGAATTTTTTAATCCACTCTTTGTGATAATCCAAGATTAATTGAATCTTAATCTTTTTGAAAAATATGTGATTTCTAAAGAAAGTGAAAATTCAACTTGTTGAAATGTCGATTCAACTGGTTGTTTTAAACTTAGTGAATTTTGAAAAGGATTTGAAAAGTTTGACTCTGCTGTCAAGCCAATTCAACCGGTTCTTTCGAGAATTCAACTAGTTGTTTTTCTGGAAACCTTAACAAAATTCTATTAAGTTGTTCAAATCTATTTTAAATGATTCAAACTACTTTTGGTTCTTGAATTAAATGTTTTGACCAACTGATTGCAGTATAAAAAGGTTGTTTTACACTCCTAGTCATTAACTAAGAAAAAAAGTTTAATCAAAATCATTTTTCAAGATTTCAAAGATGTTTTGGATCATTCTCAAGTGTGGAATAGGATTCTTTGTATTCTTTGTACTTTAATCTTTGATTGTATCCAGGTATATTCTATTCCTTTCTTCCTTAATCATTGTATTTCTGTGTGACTTGGTGTTCTGTAGTTTCAGAGGGTTGTTCTGAAAATTGTGTTGTTGCCAAAGGTGGTGTGTGTTCTTGAAGGGTTTGAGATCATCACTTTGGTGTGTGTTTTGTAATAAAGGTTTGATTACTTAGTGAATTCTCAATGGTTAGTTGAGAACTAGATGTAGCTCTTGGTTAAGAGTGAACCAGTTAAACATTATGTGTGAATCTCTCTATCCTTACACTCTCTAAAATGCTTTAGCTTTGATTTTATAAATTGTTGGTATAAACAACCGGTTGTTTCGCAAAAGAACTAGTTGATTTTCTACAATCAAACTAAAAATAGTTTTCTAATTGATTGATTCTTCATTGTCTTTCACTCAACCTTCAATACTTGCGAAAATCTTTCAAAAACAATTCAACCCTCCCTTTTGTTTAAGGCCTGTAATTCTAACAATTGGCATTTAAAGTTATGCTCATATGGCAATGAAGATGGTTCATTTGGCTGGGATGGCGGTGAAAGCTTTTACTAGATTGTCTAGCTATGGTAAACAATCTAGTTGGTGATGAGTATTACTTCAGGAAGTGATTCATGCACTAGATGGCCACTGAGGATTCTACTCCTATTGGCCAACTGAATTTCAACATTTGTAGTTTTTAAAGGGCCAAGACACAAGGAAGTGAAAAAAAGATAAAGACATAACATTGATAGGCGCTCCCAAATCAAGCATACCATTGTCAAATGTGTTATTGCATATGATGCAAGAAATAGTAAATGTGCATGGGTCTTTGCATTTTTTAGGAATTTCAGCCCCAGGTTTTGCAATAACTGTAGAGACATTCCTACCCATGTTAACCTTTTCATTATCTTTTAGATGTCGTCTATATGTGCACAAATCCCTTAAAAATTTGTCTTACTTTGGGATCTATTTAATAACATCTAGTATAAGAATGTTTACCTCTACCTTCCTAAAGGTAAAGGTGGCAATGCAGGCAGGCCTGCCCTGCGTTTGGCCTGCAAAATGCGGGTCGGGTTGGCCCGCCCCACAAAAGAAGTAACCCGCGGGCTTGCGACATAAGAATTTTTTTTCAAAAATTAAAATTTCATTAATTATAAAAAAACTTTTTCCTACTATTAAAAAATTATAATTTTATCCGTGTTTCAATTCATTTAATTAAGATAAAAATATAAATTCAAGTATGAAGGTTGTTATAAGACTTGATTAAAAATAATTAAAGTTTTGCTTTGCATCTATTTTTTCCTATATATGTATGTAATGTATAAGAGTATATTATTGAAGTTTTGTTACAAAATATTTTAATGAAGATGACTAATTTTTTAGCTATCCCAACGAAATCTCTTCTTTATATTATTTTTTATTAAAAAAAATTAAATATAAGATTTTACTTAAAACTAAATCCACTGTCATTCTTAATACTAACTCCTTTAGATGATTTAAATAAAACATTTTATTTTTTAGTACATTAAATTAATTTTAAAAAAATAAAATAAAATAAAGGTCACGCTGCAATAATGGGTGAATGAAGTATGATTTTATTTTTACAAAAAATAATTATTTTTTATTTATGTGGGCTAGCGAGCCAACCCACCCTGCCTCGCTATTGGCCCGCGCAGGCTGCGAGTTACGCGGGGCAGGCCAAAGCGGGTCAATAGGCTAGATTAGTGAGCCCGCCCCGCACTTTTTGGTAGTAGGCCGGGGCCGGCTCACATGGCCCGCCCTGCATTGTCGCCCATACCTAAAGGTCTCCAAGATCTCTTTATCCACCTATTATAATTTCTTATTCTTTTGAACAAACCTTTGTGGAAAAAGAAGAGGGATAGACGATTAATACATATTGGTAAATGACTCTTTTTTTTTCTAGTAGACAGTTGGTCTCTACTGCCAGATATGGATTCACTCTTTAAGAGAATGAAAGATAAGTTGATTTGTTCTCATGGGCAGGCTTAGCTCTTATTTGTTCAGGTTCCTCTGTAGTTGTATCAGACTTGCTATATTGTCTAGCCAGACCATCTAGTGCTATATGTGTCTCGGCCTATTGTTGCCAATTGACCAATATGATTTTCCAAGTTTTGAATGCTCGCCCATGTTCTTCGTACTCTCACCTTTGTTCTCTGTTGGTAATTCATGTTATATTAATTGAATGACATAAATGGAAAACCTCTTATGAGATTGTGTTTCTGTAGCTTTGAGATTAATCTCAAGCTAGCCACATTTCATGTGTCATGGCCAATGATCATCCTTTTCTAACATAAGACAAGAGACATTTTGATCTAATAACTCATCCATATCAATTTCATAAAGATTACCTCGTCTATAGACAACAAACATTTTTGTCTCATATTTGTGATAGACGATACATTGGTCTTTATAAAAAACAACATTATTCTCACTGTCACACAATTGACTTATGGTCAGTAGGTTGTGCTTTAGATCATATACTAATAAAACATTATTAATAAACATAGAAGATTTCATACTTACCTGATCACAACCAATCACCTGTCTGTGTTGGTTCCATCCAAAGATTACCTTGCCTCATTTCTTCATTTGAAGACATAGGAATACTTTTCTCTAGTCATGTTTAGTGAGCAACCACTCTCCAGGTACCATGACAGGGTTCTTCTTTCCCGAGTTAAGAACATTTGCCAAAGGTATTATTTTACTCTTAGGTACCCACACAGATCTAGGTCATTTATGGTTAGCTTTTCTCCATGGTTCTCTTTTAGAGATACCACTAGACGATGCACATACAGAGGAATTAACATGAGATTTTTTTTTCTTTTGATAATTGTTTTTTTTTATCATATCCCCGTTTTTTCATGAAGCTTCCTTGAATTTCTAACCTGGAGATCCGAAGATTTCCCAAAAATATCATATTGGGATAATATTTTTCATAAAATGAAGTTTTCAATAACTAAACCATTTAGTGTCTGATTATTAGACAGTTCAATTGGTCTTTTACCTATTTTATCTTTGAGTATAAACAATTCTTTTTACACCTTATCCAAATTCATGCTTTGAGTTTCAAAGTTATGTTTCAGGCCTTATTCTCTTCATTTAGAAAAATCTTTGAAATTAATATTTTCTTTTTGTAAAATCTCTATTTTTATGCAAGAATTTTCAAATTTTATTTTCAAAGCTTTATATTCATATATAATATGTGCATTATAAGTAATGTTTTCCTCATAAGTTTGTCTAAGAGAATAAATGTCAGAAAAATCTAGCTCTTAAACAAATTCTTTTGAGATAGAGCTATCCTCAGCGTCTACCATGAGACCTATGTGTGCTTCTTCTTTAGTCTCTAAATCAGATAGGTCAAGACCTTCCTTATTTTTTTAGACCTTTTTGTTTCTATATTTTTCAGCTTCTTCTTGGTCCTCTTTGGACATTATGATCTAATGCACCCATACTCCTTGCACTCATAACAAACCACCTTCTTTCTAGTACCTTTACTAGGCTTTCTATCTCTCCTAAATTTCCTTTTCTTTTTCCACATCTATTTGAAATTTTGGATGATAAATGCCAAGTCTTCATCATCAGATTGTAAATCGTCTGATGCATTGTCTATAACCTCAAAAGCTCTAGATGGTTCAATCTTCTTACCTTTGTGCACATATTTAAGGGTCAAGTTCTTACTTTTTGCTACCTAGTCATCTCTCTACAGAACTTGTTTGTGAATGATGAGTATGCCTATCAGTTCCTCTAAGGGCATAAATCACATATCCTTAGGCTCTTTAAAGGAAGCTTCTTGTTCTCTCCACTTAAAAGGAAGAGTTATGAGTACCTTATCATTTATGTCATACTGACTTATGACAGTACCTAGAGACCTAAGACTATTCAAGATGGTTTGGAGTCGTGCTATCATGGATTTAATAGTATCATTCTCATCCATGGTAAACATCTCATGTTTTATACTTAGTAAAGTAAGCTTATTTCTTCTTACCTCCTTTGAGCCTTCATGAGACATAACTAACGTCTCTCACATTTCTTTATCGTTAACCATGTTATGGACCTTGGACATTTCTTCTTAAGATAAAATGCATAACATTTTCTAGCTTTATCATTCAGCTGATACCAAACCTTCTGCTCCTCGTCCTAAGATTCTTGTGATAAAAGATTTCCAGAGGAGTCTAGTAAAGTAGGAATACCTTTCTTGATGACATTTAGAAGATCAACATTGTTGTAGTCCATGAAGGCAGTCATCTTCGACTTCTAGAGATCATACTTTTCTCAAGGGTGGCATGTTGATAGTCTGTCCTTCAAATTCCATGAGTTCACCTAGGATCTTTCCTCTAATCTTGTTAAAAACTAACCCCTGAGGTTAGCTCTAATACCAACTGTAGGAACAACTGGCTCTAGAAGGGGGGTTGAATGCAGTCTAAACTCAAATCATGAATTTAGAGATAATAAAAAGCAACGTCTAATAAGCAAGGATAAAAAAAAAGTAGACACAAAGTTATACTTGTTCACCCTAGCACTTGGGTTACGTCCAATCTACTTAAGAAAACTACTTAAGAGCTTTCACCAACCAAAACACTTGACTACAATGAGTTTTCACATCTCTCCATAAACAACGAGTTTTAACACCTCTCTTGGAACGAATTTTAACACCTTTACATGAATAATAAGTATTCTGACCTCTTTAGGTACACTAGTCTTAATATCTTCCTCTCAAGATATGAGAAAAACACTTAAAAAAAAGAACAATGAGAGTTCACTAGGTATACTTTACAAAGTGAAGGATTTTCAACGGTTAGCTCACAACAAGATAGACTGGACGCTTTATTTAAGCCATATATGAATATTGGGATCTATAAAAAAACTACTTTCTTGAATTGTTATATCTTGTGTTTTGTATCTTGTTTGCACGTCGACTTCTAGCTCCTTATATAGGTCCAAAAATTATGATTTTAGAAGCTTGCATTTGTACTTCATCATTTTTGTATTAGATAATTCAAAAGGAAACTTTTGCTTTGAAGATTTCTTGTGTGCCTTGACTAGTTATATGATAATGTTGGACCTTGAAAACTTTCTATATTTGTATATATTCGAACGTTGAAGCTTGAATCTTCTATACTTCATGTTTGATTGAATCTCACATTGTAGCACCTTAGTTTTTCTAGTAAGCGCTGTAAAAGGAAACTTCATATTTAATCTATTTTGCGTGTCTTTAGTGCTGAAAATATTTCTGGAAACAATTTGAAAGTGATTGACACTAATATTCAACATTAAAATTATTGGATCAACTCAGAATCATATACCTATACATTCAAAATCTATACCAGACCTACTAGAACCATTATTTCAAAAACATTATATGTTTTGAATAAATTATAAACGATGAAAGGCATCCAAATTTATCTTAGATTTAATTCATCAAAAAAAAAATTTGAAATTAAATCAAATATGTCTTTGTTTTTGTTTTTCAAAAGCTTTCTTGTTTAACAGTGCGTTTTTTAAAACTTTCTAAAAATGGCACAACTTTTTAACGTTGAAACATATCAATATTTAAAATAGTTTATATTTCATTTAGAAGATACATTCATTTAAATATCATCAAGAATGCTAAGATACTAAGCTTTTGAAATTCTCAGTTTTCAAACACATTACGAAAACTTTTCAAAAGGAGTTCATCAGAGTTGTTGAAACAATTATTTGCTTAAAAAATTTAATTATAATCATTGTGGTTTTCACAAAGGATTTAGGAGCAAGAAGAAATCATATTTAAATAAAGAAGATTAAGTTTAGAAGGTTCTTGATGCGTTAGACCATCTATTGCGAAAATGATAACGAGATTGTCTAACACAAAGACAAAGACTAGACCATCTAATGTATTTCGTTTTTAGAGATCTTCTAGCTAGTTGTAATCCACTGAGATCGTCTAACAAGTCTAACATAAAAGAGATCGCCTAACATGTTTAATACAATAATATTGTTTAATATGTTTTGCACAATTAGACTGTCTAACAAGTTAAACATTATGATATTGTCTAGCATGTTAAAATTATAGATTGTCTTATTAGGTTAAAATTTAATGCATGCACATCAATTAGCTTTGTTATATTTTTAACACATCTTATAGTGTTTGTTATCATAAAAAAAATCTCTTTTCATGAGACCATCTAACGGGCATTAAATAATCTAGTAGAGACTAGACCGTCTAATGGTGCTTTCATCAACTAATATCTCTATCGTTGGATCGATTACCATTATTTTCACCATCTTGACAACTACTACCCATGTTACTCAATTTTGTACCACACTAGTGGATTAATTTTCTTTGGAAAGATATAATTGAATTGTAAATTTTGTAAGAATATAGGTATCTTTAATATATATATATTTGTAAATGAAATTATTTTATCATATGTAATGACGTAATATATATTTATGGATTTTCCATATTTATCTAATGGTCACATGTAGATTTGAGATAAATGTTCTCATAATACCTTAATAGGTGTGTCTGAGAAGAATTATATAAATGTAATCCTAATCTTTCAGGAGACAAAGTATAGTCATATTTATGTAAGTCAAAACCCATCAAACTGAAACAAAGATGTAATTGTGTCGAACTTATAAAATAAAATGAAACTATAATAATACATATCTTCTTCTATTTGATTAGAATAAACTAATATATAAAGAACTTCATATGATATATTAAAAGAAACTCCTACTTATAACAAAACCTCACCCTGATAAATTATGATTCAATAAAATTATACATATTCTTAATAATTATGTCTTACAAATTAAATATAAAAATTAATAAATACGATATATTAAAAGGGGCATGACATTTGACACTTATTAGTACTTAATATCCAACTACTAACACTTTTTCCCAATAGTATGCCAAATTAAGTTGACTTTGATGGATTGCTTTGACTTTTCCATTTTTGTTATTCATCAAATGAATTTATGATTTCAAAAGTTGACAAGTATTTGGGTGTGATTAATGGGGGTGATGGTTATAGGTACTATCAGACCTTGAGTACAAAATTAACTTGTTGGATTGTTTTTTTCCCTAAAATATATGGAGATGAGTCTAATAATGAGATTGAAAGGGTGAAGGTAAAGTTGGTAAAAGAGTATGAAAAAAACATGAAAGATAAGAAGTAAAGTGTTGTTGAAGAGAATATGCTTGGAAGAGAGATTTTGCAAAACATCGTATTGCAAAAAAAAAAATCATCCAAATTATAAGTCAAAATTTGATTGTTATTGAAAAGGCATACATTTCCTGATTGAGATGAAGAATTTGACATCGTAGTTTGGTGGAAGGCTATTATGCTAAAATACCCAATCTTACAAATGATTGCAAGAGATTTTCTAGCAATTCCTATATCGATAGTTGCTATAACTCTTCATTTAATATTCATGTTCAGTTTCTTCCTCCACATCCAAATGTGTGTCCAAATTTAACTATGGAGTGACACAAAAGGTAATCAAATTAACATTTTAAATTAGATATTTATATTTCGTATATATTAATTGTTAAAATTAATGAATTAATTTTATTTTTTAACTCTTCAAAACTGAAAGTCAACAAAATGGAATTCATACAACATTAATTTTGTTTATGATGTTAGTAGTTTCTTTAACATTTCATTAAAACATTATCAATAATATCACTATTAAATTGTTTATGAGTTTTAATTGTATGTTATTTGTTTTAGAAATTAAACTGTCAAACTGAAAATATTAATGATGAAGACATCAATATTAAAGTGCAATTTATTTTTATTTATGTCATGACTAAAGTCTATTAAGATTGTTTGAGAGATCATAATCCTACTACTACGACTTATGTTTTAGCAATTATTTATCTACTTATGTTTTAAGTACTAGTTATTATATATATAATATGTATGGTTTAGATTAACATAATTGGAATTTACGTTTTGAAATGTAACTTATGTAAGTTTTTTTAATTTTTGGACAGTTTTATTTAAAAACATATAAAAAAATATTTACAAGCATTCATGGAAACTTCCAAATTTAAAATTAATCTTTGGTATTTTTCAAATTAGGTACTCCAGATGTAATAAAAAAAATATAACATACACAAATTTTTTTATTATAGGAATAATAAATAACTACTTTTACCAATATTTTTTGAAGAGACAGATATTTATTCAATTTGATTAAAAGTTGGGTAACTTAGTGAATTTGGCTAAAGTTTTAAAACACCAATTTATGGTGAATATAAGTAAATACTCTTAAAAAGAGGGGTGAGGATGTAATTAGAAGAGAGTTGGAGGACAGGGAATGGTGTGTAGAAAAAATAAATAAATAAAGAGGCGTGATAGGCAGGAGCAAGAAACAACCTCAAATCCCTTTTCCTGTGTCGATTAGAGATTACCTTCACCAGAGTCTGAGACCTTCCTTCATCTTCTCTCTATCTCTCTCAGCGCAACACCTCGTACTGTTTTGGCGGTAAAAGATGTCGGGGAAAGGGGCGAAGGGGTTGATCACGGGCAAAACCTCTGCCGCCAGCAAAGACAAGGACAAGAAGAAGCCGATTTCCCGTTCTTCTCGTGCCGGCCTTCAGGTTCTCAGATCTCCCTCCCTTTCTCATTCCTTTACCTCTTCCGATTCCCTCCTAACCCTACATAATCTCCACGCACTCATTCTGTGAATTCTTGTTCTTTTCTTAACCCTCGTTGTTGTGGTAATGCAATGTGAGCCATTTGTTTTGGGGTCTCTTAGATATTAGGTGTGCTTTTTCCCTAGGATATTCCGACCAGCCGGAGAACAAAAAATCAAATGTTGGTGTTTCTTTATTTTACTGTTTTTATTTTTCATTTTTTTAGTCATCTGTGAGGTTTAATGGGAGCATACTGAGTTAGTGAGTTTGATTGCAGCGTACTCGTTCACGACCACTTGTTGGAGACTTTAACCTCGCTTTAAAATAGGGTTTTTCCATATACTATCCCCGATATTGTGCCACAGGAATAAAAATGTTTTATATTTTTTTTATCTTATTGTTAGAGTAATTTTGTCATCGTATATTCTCTTCAATGTCAAACTTTTAATTCTTTTTAAATTTTGGCAGTGTGATTCCACTTTGTTCTTGTTATTTTGACATTTTTTAATTCAGTCTTTGTTAATTTTGACTGAAACATATCAGACTTTTGCGATGTAAACACTTGCATTGTTATTTTAAATATATTGGAGCTGCATCCATACGTAAACGCGTTTATTAGAGCCCATGAGACAACTCGAGTCCAGTTAGACTTGGAAATTTCTACTGTTGATGTTTAGATGTAGGTCGCAATATTGTTTAAACAAATTATCCAGAGTCAGATAATTATTTTGTTTATTTTCCATTTTCAATAATTTTTTGTTATTACAAATGCTTCTAACATTGCTGGCGTGGTTCTGATATGCTACAGCCAAAAGTTCATATGTTTAGAGAGATTTACCTGACTATATTTTTGGTTTGTCCTCTGTGATTGAGGACACTGTCTTAGGTGATCCTTTGTATTTAGAAATTGAAATCAGTCCCTTCTTGCTAGATAGTAGATTGAAGCATGTTAACTAGGGGTCATGTCTCCAAAAGTTTCAAAATCTCTTTTTGTTTTAATGTGATATAAGTATACTATAATCTGACCGGCCCTTTAATATTTTGGCCAAATCATTGTATTCTGATTCCACACAATATGCTAGCATATAGTTTGCGGAAACTATTAATACATTAGGCAAAGGACTAACAAGCTGGTATGTTCTCTTACATGAGCTTCTTATTCATTGTAATTTGTAGTTCCCAGTTGGTCGTATCCACCGGCTATTGAAGTCAAGGACAACCGCTAATGGTAGAGTTGGAGCTACTGCTGCTGTTTACTCTGCCGCAATCTTGGAGTATCTCACTGCTGAAGTATTGGAGCTGGCGGGGAATGCTAGCAAGGATCTCAAGGTCAAACGTATCACTCCCCGGCATTTACAGCTAGCCATTCGTGGGGATGAAGAGCTGGATACCCTGATAAAAGGAACGATTGCTGGAGGAGGAGTGATTCCTCACATTCACAAGTCTCTTATCAACAAGTCTTCCAAGGAGTAGATCTCTAGTGCATAATAGCTGCTTGATGTGAAATTTCTCTCTACTAATTGTGTATTTGTTGCATGCACTTGATAAAACAGTAGGACCTTCTATTTAAGACTGAGTTGCTGTTGTTGATCATGGAGATAATATTTAGTCTTTCTCTTCATCAATTTAGTATGTCACTATTACTTAAAATCTTAATTGAGGATAATTCAGTCTGATGATTTGAAGTATTGTTACTGTACTAATTGTGCATTTGTTGCATGAACATGAAAAAAAAGGACCTTCTATTTGAGACTGTGTTGCTATCGTTGGTCGTGGAGGTAATATTTTAGTCTTTCTCTTTATCAATTTAGTATGTCACTATCACTGAAAATCTTAATTGTGGATAATTCAGTCTGATGATTTGAATTATTTGTTACATTGAACCTGTGTTTAGCATTGCATCTTATAATAGTTGTAGCTGATCTCCATCCCAACCATGCCAGTAGTCTTATGGATGTTAAAGGTTGTTTTTCTCAATTTCGTCCGTTATTTGGGTTAGCATAAAGGGTTAAACTTGTTGAAATAGTTTTGGTACCACAACATGATTATGGCAATGGTAGTAATCATATTGTTGTAGTGATGGCTGTTGGCATGTCGTCTATGATTGTGACATGCTATGTGGCTATATGGGAATGCTTGTGTTGATATATCAGGCTAACAGCGTAGCAGTGCAGCAATCAAGGAGTTGCAAAATGGTACTTTTTTAGTTGCGTGGGTGCTGTCATAATTCTAAATGATGGTTTGAATAATGGTTAGATTCAAGCAGAGATCCATTTGTTTATTTTAAATGTTTGTGATACAATTAGTGGATGCTGCTAGAAGTGTCGCTGAAGCAAATATGTTGGCCATGCTACTTTTCGATTTTCATTCAATTTTACAGTTTATGTGTATACAACAGCAAAACTCTGAATATTTTGCTCAAGCATAAGCCTTTGTTTCTAATTTTCAAGTAATCCACATGTTTTAATGGTTTGAATCCATACATCACCTGCATCTTTACCACGTTTTACTTCTTATCCGACCTCTATCTCCTCTTTCAAAAGCTTCCTTTGATCCTTTTTCTACGAATGATTTTATTATACTTTGATTATTTCAATTATGAGCTTTTACATTTCAAGTTTTAATAGTGTGTAGCTATTGTAGTTCTTTTTATCCTTTTGTTAAATTCTTAATAGATTTTATTGACGTGATACTATATACGATATCATGACAAATGTATTGTTTGCCATGTATCTTCTATAACAATATATAATTTTTTTAAAATTACTTTTAATTATAATTTCTTTTTCATGTGTAAGACGTAGATTTTGTAACTTTTGTGCCACTATTTTATTCAGTTTTTATCTTTTAATGTCTCAAACTTAGAATAAAATAGAGAAATAATTAAAATGTATTTTTTTAATTTAATAATTTTAATATTTAATAACTTATTATTAATTTTTAAAATGCGAACACAGAATTTTTTTGCATGTATTTTTGTTAGTAGATATATGTAATTTAATTATATTTTACTTCTTTACCAATAAAATAGTTAATGAATTAACTCATGTTAGAATGCTTTAGTAGATCCTAATTTTCAAATGATGTCAATACAAATTTCATTTTCTCATATCTGTGACTAAATTCCTTACATAGCATCATTTACACTTTTATTTTTCCATCTAATGCCCTTTTGTTTTTATCTATCTACCACCTTTTTGTTTTTATTTTTCTATCTAACATTTTATTTTTTATTTTCCTCTCTAGCACCATTTCAAAAATAAATAAATAATAAATTTTAAAAAAATTGATAATTTTAATTTTGAATGCATTAAAAAATAAATATTTTTAATGTTTAAAATGGTTAAAAATGTAATTAATGAATAAGAAATGAGTTTTTACAAAATAAAAATAAAAAAGTAATAAATTTAAAATATTTAGTTTAAAAATTATTTTTTTTAAGAATGAAGAAAATAAAAAATTAAACTCTACAACAACATAAAAGTTAAATCTATAAACATAAATTAGTATTTATTTTTATTATTATTGATGATATAATCATGTTAATTTCAAATACAAATACAGGACATAATTATAAAAAAAACTAAGTTAAATAAGGACTGATATGGACATAACAGGACAACATAATCAAACAAAAAAATGTTCATATTGTCAAACATCGGACACATAAAAAAAACCTGTCCCAACATTACTGGATTGTGCACTTCTCGTCATTAATTATGTTTCATTTCGCACAAACTATTTAATGTACTATTGAATAAAGAAAATATTAAATGAATGATCATTTTTCATTTATTTTTCTTTTTATGATCAACATATACTTATTTAGTATCGCCTTATATATCTTATATTTATCTTATTTGAATTTTTTTTATATCTTTTATCTTTATCTTATTTTGTTTTGTCTTTATTTTATATTTTTTATGTTTTTAGTTATTATTTTTTTTCTGTCATTATTTATTTCTGTTTTTTTTTTATTTTATTATTGCTGATTTTATTTTCTAAACTTATTTATTTTTGCTTTTTTTTTCTTCTCATTTTTAAGCATTAAGTGTAACATTTGCATTAGTTTTTTTTTTAGGATTTTGCATTTAAGGTAAACACTTCAATATTATTTGTGTGTCACTATTAACTAATACTAATTGACTTGATTTTTTTTATAATTATGTCCTGTATTTTTTTACTTGAAATTAACATGATTACATCATCAATAATAATAAAAATAAATATTAATTTTTGTTTATAGATTCAAATTTTATGTTGTGGTAGAGTTTAATTTTTTATTTTCTTCATTCTTAAAAAAATAATTTTTAAACTAAACATTTTAAATTTATTACTTTTTTTATTTTGTAAAAACTCATTTCTTTATTTATTAATTATATTTTTAACTATTTTAAACATTAAAAATATTTATTTTTTAATGCATTCAATTTTTTTTTAATTTATTATTTATTATTTATTTTTGTTAATTGTGATTTTATGTTAACTTCGAAAACGACATTATTATTGTTTCATTTTAATAATATTGGATAAAACCTTGAATTGAAATAAATAAAATATTATGTGGGTTGATTTATCTCGCTCGTAAGTAGACAAATGACAAGTTATGCAAAAACGAGTCTAAATGACTTAATATGTTAACATAGTTAGTATATCCTACGTTTTTTCCTATCAAGTTGGGGGTTGACCCACACAACTTACTCCATATTGTCAACCTTAATCATGTTCATCTTCTTGCACCCTACATTGTCATCCCTAATCATGTTCATCTCCTAACACATCATCCTTTTCATGCACACCATGTTGTCCGAATAAAAAAATAAAAAAAAATTCATTATTACCGTGCACAACAATCTAATCAATTTTTCCTCAATTACAAAATTAGGAAAGAGAGATGTTCCACAAAAATATGAATAAGATATTATTATGAATTGCATAATCATATAATTCTAAAGCACGTGCATTAGTATTGAATTCCTAAAACTTATCTTCTAGGTTGACATCATTTCCTTTCCACCAAAGTCTATACTCTATATTGACACCAAAATTCCTTCAAAATGCTTATCACTTCCACAATAGACCACTTATTCCTATTATAATTCTTCACTTCATCAATATCTCTCTCATTGTGCATGTAGTTCTCTACTACAAGTTCTTTTATGATGGATTGTAATAGTAAATCACATCCTACAATAAAGATATAACTTTAAACCATCAAATTATTATTTAATTATTGATTATTTACAAATTCTAAATTCAAAAACTTGATTCACAACCCTGATTAAAAATTCCAATTCAATAATCCTAATTAAAAATCGTAGTTCAAATTACAAAGTAAGACGAACTAAACAAATAAATTGGACCATTATACCCTACTCCATGAAAGCAATTGCACCCTAACATTGTCCCAAAATAAGATACATGAGAATGACACTTTACAAAAGGCATTTGAAAATGAAACGAAAATACTAATTTACCTCTAACACGAGTAAATTCCTCTTTCATAGCTTCAACACATTTTTTTTTCATGTCAGTGTTACCCTTTCTTCTGCAATAAATATCCATAATTTTTTTCTACAAGACAAAATCACAATGAATGTTTCCTTCAACCCACATGGTTGAATGTATTTGGATTAATTTACAAATAAATGAACAATAATTATTAACGTTAATTTTCATTGTAATATAGAAGTGTTGAATTTGGTAAAGTCATTCAACATCCTAAATTACCTGAATTATGAACAAAGTTGAAAGAAAACTAAATTGGATTAAAGTTCTTGTATCAAGATTGTTCATTTTTTTTTCTTATTATTCTAAAAAAAGAAATATCTCAATACTTGTTCCTACGAAATTTTTTCTGGACAATTCACGCACATTGATATATTATTTAATAATAAGATGAGAGCTCATAATACTAAAAAAAAAGGATTAATTATTGTGGAACTCAAAATCAAGTAATAGAATATTTTTACAAAATTGTTGAAGATTGAATTATATTCTCAATTAAAAAATGTTAAAATGATACACAATTTATTAATGAATTACTAGAAATTAAATCTAAGATTTTCATAACCTATAATGTAAGGCCATAAATTTATTAAACTTATAAATTTTAACATATTAGACTTCAAAATAAGGAAAGTCAAAACTAGAATTTGCGGCTGTGGATTAGGTTGAGTAGAATTTGGCAAAATCCATTACTCACTCACTAAAAAAATATCGGATTGAGTTTGATTTTTTCATTTTTTTTTAAGAAATTCAATCCAACCCAGTGAGTTAGTTGGATCAGATTAGGTTAAGATTTTTTTAAAAAAATTTATAATTTTTAAGTATCAACCTAATTAAAAAAATAATGCAATATTTATAAAAAGTCGTTCAAAACTTCAAGTAAGTTAATAAGTAAAGTTTTGACAAACTTGTCCAACATAATTCAAGATATAAAAAGAAAAACATAAAACAATTTATTCATAACTTTTTTAAATAAGTTATAATCATAAAGTAAATATAATATAAAGTTCAAATAAAAGTCACAATATTTCGATACATGAATTCTTTCTAAACTGTGAAACACTAAAAAAAATATAATTAATTATTAGTAAGATCTAGTTTACGAGTGGGTAGATTCTCTCTGCACCAACTACAAGAAAAAAAGGTTTTAATAGAGGTTATTTGGTGGAGGTTAATATAACCTTAGGAATTGATTTAATTAATGGAGGTTTTTTCTAAAACCTCAACAAAATAACGGAGGTTTTTTAACCTTAGCTAAATTCCAAAGGTTTATTCTAAAACCTCAGT
>Ga0123342_1001766_pt1 | contig 36517 bp, 18 predicted proteins | sample Turbeawhitnodule_FD_89960 | JGI IMG/M metagenome (GOLD analysis project Ga0123342, IMG submission 89960) | Root nodule microbial communities of legume samples collected from Mexico - Turtle bean Mexico white nodule | ecosystem: Host-associated > Plants > Roots > Nodule | place: Mexico: Nepantla... | reverse complement strand
TTTTTTTTTTTTTTTTTTTTTTTTTTTTTTTTTTTTTTTTTTTTTTTTTTTTTTTTTTTTTTTTTTTTTTTTTTTTTTGTTTTTTTTTTTTTCCTTCTTTTTTCATCCTTTTTTTTTTTTTTTTCATTTTGCTTTGATGTAATCCTTAAAAGGATGGTAGGATCTTGATCAACTCAACAGATGTTGGACAAGAGAAACTCCATGCAAGAACATTGAAAAGTTGCAAAAGCATGTGTTATTCATATTGGTAACTTAAGAAAACAATATGTAAGAACAATTTGCAAAAAATGAAATAGAAAATGGATTGTGAGTTTAAATGGGGTAAGAACAAGCCACTTAAAAGTTGTGATTCAACCTTTATGACTAGGTGAACCAATTTTTCTAAAAATGTATACTCATAAAGTTCTACAACATTTTGAATTTCTCTTCTTAAAACAGTCACAAATCTAGCAATCTCTGACTCTTGATTTTCATGCATATTAATCTTAGTCAAAATTACTTCTAAATCTTTGAAGTATTCATCTACACTCTTAGGTCCTTGATGAAGTTGTTAGAGCTTCAACAAGAGTTCCTTCCTATAGTGAGGAGGAACAAATTGTGTGTGCATGCATAACTTTAAATCACTCCAAAAGACCACAGTTGGCCTCTTGTTTAGCCTAATGTTCATTACAGTTTGATGCCACCATTGCATGACATATTCTAAAAATTCTACGGAAGCTAACTTAACCTTTTGGTCCTCTTTGACACCATACACATTAAAAATTTGTTCTACCTTAACTTCCCATCCTAAATACAAGTTAGGGTCACTTTCCCCACTAAAACTAAGTAACTTTACAAAAGGAAAATAAGGCTTTGGTGGCGCCTAGTTTCCATATTTTGCACTCTCCATTCTTTTTATTCTTCACCCCCATAGTGCATATGATACCTTGCAGTGCGTCTAGGTTCCCACCTCCTTTCTCTAGCTAGTCTCTCTTGAGTATCTTTTAGCCTTTGAATTCTTTCCACTAGTTGCCTCATTTCCTCTTCTTTGTGGATCAAGCTCCTCTTGGCATCTGCAAGCTCCCCCAAAAGATGTGTTTTTTTAGGAGATTGTGACTTTGAAGACTCTCTTGAAGATAAATCAACCATGATTTTGTACAAAAAAAAGCAAACAGTTAGTAAAAATAACAATTTAATGCACTCATTCACGTGTATCACTCAACTATTTAGTAAAGGATGGAAAAAAAAGTTTAAATTCACTCAAAGATTTAAACTCCAAAAGGTATACACTTGGTAGCAACGCTTCAAGTGAAAGAGGTCAAAGCTCTTATCACCCGCTCACCAAAGAACCCCCACAAAACTAAAGAAAGATTTGAAGGCAAGAAAGAAAAGATAAATGAAAGAAAGCTAAACAAAATTAGAATTTAGAGGATGCCAAAACTTTTAACAAGACAAACAAGAAAAACGTTTATGAAGACTCAAAGAAACTTACTTAAACTTTTAACTATGAAGTTTTTAATTTTCTTAGAAAGTGTAAAAGTAAGAAGGATTAAGTTTCACAACTGTGAAAACAATTTGCCACATAAAAATAATCCTCTTAATATTTTAATCTTGAAAAGTGAATTGCATTCAAATTGTTTTTGTATTTGTTTTTATGGATTTAAAATGTCCACATTCTTGACATGCATATTTTTACTTCACTTTCAATTTTTCACAAAGAGAATGAGGTTCAATTCATATGATCACTTGAATTCTTTGTTTGGAACTAAATCAACTACTACTTAAACAATTTCTAGTTGCTTTTAGTTCTTCACAATTAAAAGCAAAATAAGCAAAAAGGAATTAAAGACTATTAGAACACTAAGAACATAAGACTCAAGCAAAACAGACAAGGGAAAAATGGCACCTAATAATTCAAAAGCAAAATTTAAATGGCTGAATGAATAAAAGGGCGAAATCATAAATGACAAGAATTTAAAGGCGGAATTGAAATTGCTTGAAGATAAAAGCAATAATTGAAATGTGCTGAAATTTAAAGGAAGAAATCAACTCAAAAGCAATTAAGCACAAGATAACCATGCTCCGATACCACATGATTGAGTAGATTTTAGGATTACACATTTTATGGGTTACACTTTTGTTTATGAGTTTTGAGATTAATAATTATGGTGAGAAACCCAAAGAAGATTCCCACTAGACACGAACTTAACCAAATGATTAAGTAAGTGTGGAAGTTCAATTCTAGAGGATAAAGAGAAAATACAAATATGGTGATTATGATGATGAAGGTGCAAAAATAAAGGACATGAAAAGAAACATAAGATGATGAAGAAAGTCAAACAAAAATGAATAAAAGTATGGAAGAATGACGTAAGGAAAAGGAAAGAAAAACAAAAAGGTGAAGAGATTAAGAGATGCTTATGGAATAAGGAATCACGCCACTTGGAGGGGGGGAGACTCCAAGATGAGTGGTGAAGACCGCAACTTGAGGTGTTGTTCACTGAAGATAAGACCCAAAGATAATAGGAGACTCAGCTCACTAAACACTCTGACAGAGTTTCTTTACTTTCAAAATTCAATGTGTCATTTACAAAAGGGGAAACACCCTATTTATATAAATGAGTGCCTTGGAGAGGAAGAGGGGAAGGGTAGGAGTGTAAATAACTACAAGCTTCTTGAAAATGGGTGGGGGAGTCGAATTTAGGTCAAAGGTGAGCACATGGGTTTAGGGTTAAGGTGAGCTTTAACATAAGCCCAATTTATACTAAGTACATGCTAATCTAGCTTACTCTTCTATTTGAACCCCCAAAGTGAGCCCAATAAAGTTGAAGGAAATCGTTATTTTGAGGAAATGGAAGGGAAGGAACCCTTAAGCATTAGTCTCTTTGACCATTTTTCCATAAATTTGTCTTGATTAAGTATTAAAGTCGGTTATCTGGTTAGTATAGCATTCATTTCTTTAAAAATGCCCTATGTTATATTCTACTTCATTTCATTTTACATATTATTTCGATGTTGTTGTAGGATCTTCCTGCTCCATTTGCACAAAATATTTGACAAGGGAGATTCAATAAGGTTACTCTCCATTGTCTACTAATGGAGGTGGAATGCAAGGTTTTGAAAGGGAAGTTTCCTTTTAGACGCATTAAACTTGACAAAGGGTGGAAGAATTTTTGTCGTCTTCATTCTTTCCGTGAAGGAGACAAGATTATCTTTGAATGTGATACCAGAAATCCTTCTTCTCATATAAGAGTTTTGTTACTTACTTCTATTCACCGTTTAAGCTATCCTAGATAATTTCTTTTATTATTCTCTTAGGATAACAGTTACCAGTGCTTACCAAAGATTAAACATATTTATTTTTGTGCTTTCACTTTGTTGGAAACCTAAATAGTTAAGTGCTCTTTATGTTTATGTTGACTATATGTTTATGTTTAGTAGTATTCATATTCTATTTGTTCATGCATTTCTTGCAATGTGAATACATAATACATAAACTATTACAATTTTGTTTCATTATCTGGTATATTTATAATATGCTGACATTATTACATATGCTTAACGCTATAACAATTGTCAGTATATGAAGGTCATAAAAATCTTTGATCATATTTTTTATTTTATATATTTTGTGTTAATGTTATAGAATGCTTATATTCATTTTAATCTTTATATATTGTTTATTATTAATTAGTCATTGAAGTATTAAGTTGGTTGCTTTTTTTTTAGGAACCTACTGATGCATATATGTTTATTTTTGTTGTATGGTTTTTAAGATTTTTAGTTATTTATATAAATAGTATTTCATTGTATTTTATTTCATCATATTTTATTTGTATTATATTACATTTTAATTTAATTTATATGACAAAAGGTGACTTCATAATTTAATATGATTTTTGCCTACAATATGTTTCTGGAAGAAACACACATTTAGTTCTATTATAATTGTACTTGGTATAATATAATGAATTATTTTTTAATTGTAATAATTATTTGAGAGATTTTTGCAGATTAACTTACCGCATGAAGTTAGCATGGAGTTGGTGAAGAGTACTTCATTCTCACCGTAAATATTTTATGGGAACATAATATTAGATAATTATTTATATAATGTAAATTTGTTCAAATTATTGTATTGTATTGTAATGTATTTGTTATGGCAAAAATTCATTCATTCATTTTTACTTATAATTAATTTGTGGACTATTAACATTCCAAATTTATGTTAAGTTAAATTTTTTAATATGAAAAAGTATGTAAACTTATGCCCAGTGTTTAGTGTACTATATTTAATTTCATTTGCTCAATTTTATAATTTATATATATATATATAAAATATTTATTAATTATAATATTAATATTTATATATAAAATATTCTAAAATTTTCCATGTGTTGCACAGGTAGTTTATTTACAAAAACATGTCTTTTAAAAAAACTAGAAGAAAGAACATTTGATGCTCTGACCTATGTCCAGTTCTTCTTCTGTAAAGGTCCTTCTGATATTTGGTGGGGCCTTGTCTTGTATGCTGAGATGAATGATTTAATTGAGAAATGTCTCTTGTGTCCTTGGTCATCTGCTTGTCTAATTGGGTTGTATCGAGGAGTTATGCTTGTTCATATGGTTAAACAAAATTACTTGGAACAAAGGTATGAAACTCATTAGATGATCTAGGTAAACCATATGCTCTTGTAGACTATGTTTCTCTCCTAGATGGTTGTACATTTTTACCTAATCTTAAAAGTAATTGTTTTTTCCTAACTGAGATGTCAAGTTGTATAGCAATGTCTAACATGAAAACTTTTATATATATATAAAGGTAATTGCTTGTAACTGATTTGTGGTTTGTACTGTTGGCCATCTTGGCCATCTGTGCAATCCGATTTTCCAAGTTGTGAATGATTTCTTGTATTCTTTACTAGAAATTCATGTTGTGCTCAACCCTCTGCTTCATATGTTCTCTAGAGAAGGTCCACTCTTTGTTTGTACATCAGTTGGTGATAGAGGTTGGTGTTGGTAGCGTGTGATAAGATGGTTTTCTTGCACCAACATTTTTTGTGATCGGTAAGGAACAAAAGATTATTTCTATTGATGCGAATCATTGCTAATTAGATGGTCTATTGAAGTCATAAGACAACCTATCTTCGCTTGAAATGTTGGCAGCATAAGTAAAAGTACAAATTCCACATAAGTAAAAGTACAATTTTATATAAGTCATGGACTAGTTGCTTAACCAAGGATATTAGATCGTCTAGCTTGCTCTTTAGCTTTGAATGATGAACAACATAAGTGGTCCTCATCTCATGAACACCTCGAGCACAAGGGATAAAATTGCTTTGACTACTGAATTGCTGATTATTAAAAGCCACGTTCTCGATCAGTTGTCTCGTTCTGACAAAAGTATTATCTACCAAGACTTCTCCACTATCAACATCTATTGTTACACTTTCTCAAAATTTCAACATTTTAGAGTATATAGTAAACGTTTCTATAAATATTTTCTTCAAATTTTAAATTTAAAAAGTTCAAAATACTTTTTGGAACTAACAAAATAAGAGTTAAAGAAGTAAATTTTACTTATTTTAATTAATAAAAAAGTAAACTTTTAAAGATGTTACAAATATTTTTAAAAAAAAATTATAGACATTTTTTGAATTAAATTTGTAATTAAAAATTATTAAATTTATTTATTTTTAAAATATTATAAATTCATTCTTGAAACATTACAAAATAATATAAATTCCTTTGTGAAACTAATAATAGTTGTTGTTACATAATTAAATTCATGTTAACTACTTTTTTTATCATTTTAAACCTTTTATAAATAATTTAAATTACTGGAATTAAATTAACAACAATTAATATTTATTATTAATTTAAAAATAAAAGTTCCTAAAATTTAATTATCATCTTAAATATATTTTAATTGAATATATAAATTTCTTTATATATTATTCTATATTAAAAACTCACCATCTCTAAAAAAGACCCCTGTTTTTTCTGTACATAATATTTTTTTTGTGGTCCGAAATATTTTTATTCACTTCTAAAGAAAAAAAAAAGTCACCCCAGTTTTATCTACACTTGTATATAATATGATTATGTTTTATAACTTTTTTTTCACATACATATTTTTATCTCTTTATTTTTGTAAGTATAATTAATTTTATTAATTTATAAAGAAACTATCCACTATCATGAATAGTAGTTTCTCTCATAAAAAAATACCAGCTCTTATTATATATAACTACAATATATTGCTATAATTATTATATTATTAACTTTTTAATTATGTACACTTTTTTTATTATCCTAAAAATATGTTTTTAAGAGAACATTTATTCATTTATTATATATAAATAATCTGAAAGATAACGAAGACACGTACCTCAAATTTTGGCGGTTGAGAAGCGTCTTCTTCATCTCGTTTCTTCTTACTTTCTTTTCTGTTTGTGTTGCTGAGAAAGGAAGAAAGAGCGAAGCACTTAAGCAAGCAAAAGTGCGTTTCCGTTGTGTGTTTGCGATGCCAGGTGGAGCCACCGTCTGCTCTGGTCACCGATTTCTCTGCCTTGTTGTTCCGCATTCAACTCGTCCCCGACTCAGCAACTCGACTCGCTTACGGCCGGTTCCGGTTCAGCTCCGATCCATATTTGTGTCCAATGGCAACACCAAGCTATGCGGCTCCAAGCTGAGTCTCATTCCCAGAGCCGTTGATTCTTCTTCCGCACAACCTTCCGTGGTTTCCGACGATGGCTTCTCCGTTTCTAAGGTTGGTCTTTTCGTTCCTCGCTCCGGTTTTCTTTCTCTTATCTTAATCAGTGAACCGAACCGGACTAGACCGGTCTAGTCTTATGATGACTTTTGAACAACTTATATATTTACTGTTTATTTCCGCTTATTTTGTGATATAATATAAGCCTATGGCCTGTCTAGTTGGATGATTTAGTTCATAATTGTTCTTCTAAATAAATAAACATGAATATTTTTATAAATGTTTATTTTTGCAGAAGTTAAAAATACATTTTCAAAATTGTTATTTAAGATACTTTTTACCACCTATTGGTTATTTATTATTCACGGATAAACTAATTTCAATTTTTATTTCGTGAAAAAAATAACATATTTGTATTTAAGATATTTAAAGCAACTAGATCTTATTTATTTATTGTTCATTATTTAAATAACTTATTAAATTCTGTAAATGTTTAAAAGAACTTGTAAATATAGGTAATGAATGACATGTCTAGTTGCTTTAAAACTTTTATCTAATAATCTTCTCTTTTTTGTTAGTTTCACAATACCAGATTCATAATAAATGAACTATAATTCATCTTGAGTAGGAACAAATACAATTAGTAGTACATAATTTACGAGACAAGTGCAGATTTCAGTATCTTGTGCTTTACTTTTTACGTATGAGTATTTTGTGAAGCATTTATAGTTTTTGATCAGAGAATTTGAAAAGAAATATTGAGTTATTGGTGATGTATACTATTGTGTGAATGGATTCACACAAGTTGCAAGTGTGAACTCTTCCTATCTGTCTAATGACAAATTATATATGGCAGTGAATTGGTGGTTTGTCTGTAATATTTTCCTACTCTTTGAGGGAACTCTTGTTTATTTTTGTAAGTTCTGGTTCATGTTACTCACCTTCACTGCTTTATATGATTATTTACCAGCATTAGCATATTTTTTTTAACTAGTGGTGTAGGGTTATTTATTCTCAGGATATTGTTTAATTGTTGCAGGTTTCTTTTGGTGTGATTGGTCTAGGTGTTGGACTCTCACTCTTGTCGTGAGTATTATTTTCTTTTTTCACTTTCTTCATTGATTTCATACAAAGTGCTTTTGTTTATTATGCTGGCCTTTTTGTTACATGCAGCTATGGTTTTGGGGCATATTTTAATCTTTTCCCTGGATCTGAATGGTCAGCTTTAATGTTAACATATGGCTTTCCTCTAGCAATTATTGGAATGGCACTCAAGGTGAAGAAAGTTTTACCAATGTGAATAAATTTAGAAGATGAATGTTCATCGTAATAAAGTTGTGCAAAAAAAGTCATGTTAGGTGTTCCCTTTCCTAGTTCTATTTGCATATTTGTGTTAGTGGATGCTCCTGAGTTACGCACTCTTCATATTCTTCATACTTTCTAATTGGCCATCTCTCCTTTGCAGTATGCAGAACTAAAGCCAGTCCCATGCCTCACATATTCAGATGCTCAACTCTTGCAGGAAAAATGTGCAACTCCAATTCTTAAACAGGTGACACCATCCTAGGTTCATACTTACTGCCCAACTTGGTGTCAAATCCACGACGCCTGGCACTTTTCTTTTAAACTAGTTATCTAAGAGCAATCAAGATTAGGTAATTAAAGGAGGCACACTATGTCTTGTCCAGGTTCTAGTCATTTATATCAAGGATTAAAATGCTCAATTGTGGTATTTTTCTTTGTTCGCGTTTGTAATTGCTCAGGTGAAATAGTCATTTTTCAATGTAGAATTCATAGGCTCTACAATTTAATTTGTTGACATGCACAAGTAAAGTGATTTATAACCATTAAGTTCATAAGTAAAGTGTGGATTGATTTGATGTTGCAAGATTTAACCAAATTGTTCTATGGCTTTGGTCACTTTTGAACTTGTGTGAATTACATACCTCCTTCAGGAATTGTAGTTTTGTGAAGTTAAGCAAACAAACTTCTAGTATGATATTGATAATCGAACGATCCTTCATATTGACTCCAATCTAGTATTTCACTAGAGAACCAAACACATGAGAATTGATCATCATTTTGTTAGGAAGAGGTCATTGTCCAAGGAACTTAGTACTGAATTCTTTAGCTCCATGACTAGCTTGCTCTCAAATTTAGAAAGAATAATATATTTCTTTTGTTTTTCAATAATGAGGCCATTGACCTATAAATACCTGAACTTGCTGTTTATTTTAGGAAATATAGAGAGCTAGTTCTAAGGAAACAATCCCTCTAATTATGGGAATTTTTTAAGTACATAATCGTAGTTTTAAAGAAAGATACACCTGTAATAAAGAATAAAAAAGCTTCCTAAAATATATAATCTGCAACACGGTTTTGATACTCCACCTCAAGCTCGTGAGTCTCCATTCACAGTTTGGATATAATTCTTTCAAAGTTAAATGCAGTTCAACCCTTTGGTGAGTATGTTTGCAAGTTGATTTTGAGTGGACACATATAGGGTGCTAATCAAGCCATTATGTAGCTTTTCCTTGATAAAATGTTTGTCCATCTCAATATGTTTAGTTCTATCATGTTGCATTGGGTTGTGAGCTATACTAATCGCAAATTTATTATTACAATATAACATCACACTTTATCTTCAGGTCTTCTAATATAATTTTCAGCCATAAGTTCACATATTCCTTGGGCCATTGCTCGAAATTTGGCTTCAACACTTTATCTGGCTACTACATTCTGTTTTTTGCTCCTCCAAGTCACTAGGTTTCCACCAAGGAAGGTGCAATATCCAGAAGTTGATCTCCTATCCGCAACTGACCCTGCATAGTCTGCATCAGTATACGCTTCAAGACTTACACTCTTATTTCATTAGACTTACACTCTTATTTCATTTAAATAAAATCCCTCTTCCTGGAGTCCCTTTAAATACTGAACAATTCTAAGAGCAGCTTGTAAATGAGCCTCCTTTGGGTGGTGCATAAATTGGCATACTAGACTCACAACAAAAGCAATGTCTCGCCTAATGTGAGAAAAGTAAATAAGTTTGGCAACAAGTGTTTATACATTTCTTTGTCCACTGCAATATCCTCCTCTGCATTTCCCAACTTTATGTTTGGATCAATAGGAGTACTAGCTGATTTGCAGATTGTCTTCCGTGTTTCATTAAGCAAGTCAATAATATACTTTTGTTGAAATATGAAGATTCCTTTTTTGAATGAGCCATTTCAATTCCCAAAAAATATTTAAGTCTTCCCAATGTCTTAATCTCAAATTCTATGCCAAGGCATTGCCTTGACATTTGCTACTCCCTTTTGTTATTCCTAGTTACTATAATATCATCAACATTCACCAACAATATTGTTACTTCCTTTGAAACTGAATGTTTGATAAATAAAGTATGATCCCGTTAACTTTGTTTGTAACCGTAACCTTGGTAAATCTACCAAACCATGCTCTTGGGGATTGTTTCAGCCATACTTTCTTAACTTGCAAACAATTCCAGTAGCAACCTGTCCTTCATAGCTTGGGGCATTTCCATGTATATTTCTTCATCAAGGTATGTAGGAATGAATTCTTCACATCAAACTGCTGCAGATCCCGATCATAATTTGTTGCTGATGACAATATCACTTTAGGTTTGTGAAAGATTTTGAAAATGGAAACTTACTAGAATATGTTAAAGAGCACATACCTGTGGGCTGGACTGGACATTTTGCAATCCTCTATCAATTTGGGAAATGTCCATAGTTTCCATTATGAAATGTTCTCATCCATATAGGTGGATTATGTAGCAATAAAGGCTGCAATAGTGATCAGAGTGGCGCACAATGAAGGATGCAATATGTTTAAGGGGCGCAACAATGAAGGCTGTGTTTTTAGGGTTGATAGACACAGTCAGAGACTCCCAAAGACTAGGGGCACTGATACCATCTCAAATTTAGAAAGAATAATATATTTATTCTGTTTTTCAATAATGAGGCCATTGGACCTATAAATACATGAGCCTATTGTTTATTTTAGGAAATATAGAGAGCTAATTCTAAGGAAACAATCCTTATAATTATGGGATTGTTTTTAAATACATAGTCCTAGTTTTAATAACAAGATACACCTGTAATAAAGAATAAAAAAAGAAAACTTTCTAGAATACATAGTGAGCAACACAGTTTTGACACTTGCAAACATTCTAACCAAGTTTTAAGAGGACGTAGAATTCAATTTATATGTTTCAATTTGAGCAGGAGTTTTAAATAGTTGTTTATTATTTGTTGTACAACAGTTGCTCCTTTGGTTGTATTCAGCTTAAGCATTAAGTATCATAGGATGTGGTTGTTTTCCTTTGATTGTTCATGTTCTGACCTTTTCCATACACACACACACATATATATACACACACACACACACACACATATATATATATATATTTATGTATAAATGGAATACATCAGCTGAAGTAATACTCACTAACTTTTTCCATCCTTTAAATTGAAGTGTTTTGAATACTAGATGTAACAACCATCTTGGGCTTTCACAGGTGAAGAGTGATGTCACCAGGTATCGCTATGGAGATGAGCAACATTTGGATGAGGCATTGAAACGAATATTCCAGTATGGCCAAGTATGTTATTTGAATTAATGAATTATCTTTTTTCGTACATATATTTTCTATTTCTCTATTTTCTTATTTTGAGGACTTAAATGAAGCATAAAAGTCACATCTTTCCTCTTCTCTACTTGTGTGTTTGAAATGAGAACCCACTTCCATGCCTTATTGGGAAAAACCCAAGTCCCACATTATTAGGAGAAAGGAAACTATGAATTCAATGTCTGAGTTTCTACAAGTGATGAGGTTTGTTTATATAGACTACAAGAGCTCATCTAACTAATGAAAAAAAATATAATGTGGAATAAAAACTTAGTATAACACTCAATAATTTTATGCCTTAAATCCAGGAGAGACAAATTTACTGTAATAGTTGTGACTAAAAAAGGAAAGAAAATATACGTTTGGATCCTGGCTGTACAAATTAGAGATGCATGATCCTGATTAGCCAAAATAAACACATGATTTTGATTGATCATGATTACCCAAGACAATCACCAACACTCCTCCTTTAATTTGTATGATAGATATCTATTATACCTAGATTGAATCTAATATTCTTATAGGTGTGCCTTGGAAGAGCTTTAGTTAGAATTTTTCTTTTAGGTTGAATGATGGTATGTGATCAATCTTTATGATATTATGATTAATCTTTTCCTTTATGAAATGCTTTGATAAATTTCCTCATGCTTTATTCTATTGTGGTGGAGTGGGTATTTTGCAATGCTAGTGGCAACCTTCTTGTCACATAGTAGTCTCATTGTGTAATCTGTGGGAATCCTGAGTTCATCTAGTACTCTCTCTTCAGCTAAACTCCTTCACAAGTTTCATGTGTCATGGCTCTATATTTTTCTGCAATACTACTTCTTGCCACCATGGGTTGCTTCTTACTCCTCCAAACGACTATGTTTCCCATACAAAGAAACAATATCTAGTGGTCAATTTTTTATCTTAAGCACAACCTTCCCAATTTGGGTTTGTATAGACTTCTATGCCCTTATTTGAATTGTTCTTTGAACTAGGCGCCTTTTCATCGAGGACCTTTGAGGTATTGCAAGATTCTATTCACAACCTTCATGTGAATGTCAATTGGGTTTATCATGAATTGACTTACCATGCTGACAACAAACCCAATGCAGGTCTAGTGTGGGTTAGGTAGATTAGTTTTCCAACTAGGCTTTGGTACCTATCTTTTTACCGACTATAGGACTTGTATGTGCGAACTTGCATCTTTTTTTGGTTCTATTGGAATGTAAGTTGCCTTGCCTTACACCCTAGCATCCCAGTTTCTTGAAGTTGGTCCAACATTTACTTAGGTTAAGAGAGATAGATCCCATTCTTAGTTTGGCTACTTTCATCCCTAAGAAGTACTTTAGTTGTTCCAAGTCTTCAACCTCAAACTCTTTAGCTAATAGTCCCTTTAGGTGCCTAATGTAGTCATGAATATCCCCTATATGATAACTATATCATCAACATTAACAATAAACTTGGTCATCTTTCCTTTTGAAGAGTGATTGACAAATATGGTAGGGTCTGATTGGCATTGGGTGAATCCATCTTTCTTAACAACTTGAGTCAACATATCAAACTAAGCTCTTGAGGATTGTTTGAGACCATACAAGGATGTTCAAAGCCTACATACCTTATTTGAGGTGCTAGATGATTCAAGTCCTGGTGGAATTGGCATAAACACTTCTTCTAACTCACCATTTAGAAAGCCATTCTTTATGTCTAACTAGTGTATTGACCAATCCAGATTTGCAAGTAAGGATAAAATGACTCAACAGAATTAAGTTTGGCCACCACAACAAATGTTTCTTCATAGCACACAACATATGATTGGGTGGATCCCTTTGCCACCAATCGGGCTTTGTGCCAATTTAAACTCCTATGACGATCGTATTTAATGAAAAATATCCACTTTGTAACCAACAGTCTTCTTTCCTTCAGGTAGTATAATGATCTAAAGTTCCATTTTTCACCAATACTTGGATCTTGTTTGTCATAGTTGCAACCCATTTGGGGTGTAGGAGAGATCTTGAATATTTCTTGGAATTTGGGTGTTATCAAGTGAAGTTGGAAATGCCTTTATCCTTGTGTCAACTTACCATATGATACATAACTCTCAATGGGGTGTTGAGTGTAGGTTCTCACCCCTTTTCTCATGGAAATAGGCAAATGTCACCAATATTTTGAGAGACAAATTTAGAATTGAGAAAGAATTACCTAAGTGAACCTTGTTTCTTGGAGCAGGTTGATTTCATGGTTTGGCTTAGGAGTTGTGTTTGATCCTACCTCCTTTTGGGTTTTCTTCTTCCTAAAGTAAACCCACATGTCATTATCTTGTGTAGTTGGACCTTGGTTTGGTTCATGAGAGTTTGTTGTCCTTGGTTTTGTTATTTGGATTTCTTCTAGTGCTTCCAAAGCTATTGAGATAGTTTTTGTAATTCCTTGATGAGGTAGGTTTAGTTATGTTGATCTTTTCTTGTCCCAAAATTTAGAATTTTGATACCTCAAGTGTGGTTAGTGTCTTCTCCCCCTAAATTTCAACTTTGGTGTAAAAGGCTAGTTTTTATATAAGTAGCATCCATGATGAGGTAATATCTTTTGGTTGAGAGAGAGTAACACTTTTTTGGTGAAGTGGGTAGCCAAAACCAATGCATTTAATGGATTTTGGGTCAAGTTTGTCGCAATGAGGATTAGTATCATGAACAAATGTTGATCATCCAAATTCCTTTAAGCGGGGTGAGGAGAGCATGCAACTAGTTGGTTTAAAAGTTTGAAAGGTGGCATGTGCGATGTTGATGTTAAGAATTTGAGAAGGTGTTCTATTGATGAGATAAGTAACAAATAGTACAACTTGTTCACAATACCATTTTGAGATATTTATAGCCAACATAAGTGGCGTTGTTACTTAGAAAATGTGTTGGAAGAGGGTGGTTCTTGTCGCAATGATCACCAAAGGAAAACAACACTCGGTAATGGAGGATAAGGGCACGCAATAGTCTTAGGTAGTGTTCACCTAAGAGAAATTAGAGCCTTTTGCAGATCATGGGTACTGTACACTTGAAAGAAAAAATTAGGGCCTTCTCGGAAAAAAAAAACCTCAACTACTGATAGCATATAAAAAGTGTTATCTGAATGTTGTGTGTTATTTATACCAATTTACGGAATCAATTACAATAAATTCTTTGTCTAATAATTAGGAATCAATGATCCTTGTAACAACTAATAACTAATTATATTCTAACATAAAGTAATTTATAATGACACCAAATTATAATTTTTATTTTGCTTTTAATAATGTCCAAGTATGTTTCCTAGTTTGGATTTTCCGAATGCTTTTATATATTATGTTTTATAAATTTTTATAATATTTAGATATGTATCTCGCACATATCTTTTCTTATATATTTTAGAATAATTATATCACTTATTAAGTACATATTGTATCTGAACATGTATCATGTTCATGCATCAAATAAGCCTTTATTTCATGTGGGATTTGATCTTTCTTTTGCAAATGGTAATATGTTCTTTAGTTCCAAAACATCATATCAATTTTATTTGTCTTTTGTTTCAGGGAGGAGGAATACCAAGGAGAAGTGCTCCTGTTCTACAACTGATTCGAGAAGAAGTATGTTTGTCAATTTTACATTTATTCACCAATCAATTCTAATATTTAAGTCTCATTATGAACATATTTGTTCATATTAGTGACAACATCCGTTGCAAATACAGGAAAATAAAAGAATAGCATATACCTCATTTTACTTCAAAAGAAAATTTTGTAGAATGTATTAACTTGTTGTGGAAAATAGGTCAAAACATAAGAAGAAAAAGTTAAATTGTGTTTTAAAATTTTCAAAAACTTTTCTTAAAGCTTTGTCTGATTGACGTAAACAAATAAAGTTTATACTTGACAAACGATTTGTGTGGTAGTTTTCTTAAGAGATTGCATCCGATGAAGAATGGTAGACACAACTATAAGTTTGACAGATGAACTATTTAAAAATGCTTTCCAAAAGACTTATTTTCATAAAACTCTCCTTTGATTAGTTGCAGATAAATAACAATACAATGTGAGTTTAAGAAAGACTTACTCAAGGTATTTTTATGTTAGTTTGTCTGATAATCAAGACTACATCTAGTTCCTGGTCAACAGAATCAAGTTTCAATAAGAGTAACTACGAAGATACAAGTGAGTATTGTTTAGACCTCAACCAATCTTGTCTAAAACAACACGAGTATTCTTTGGACACTCGATCACTCCTAGTTAACAACCCTAAGTTTTGTTTGGAACACAATCACCCTTAGCTAGGATCAAGTTTTGTTTGGAACACAACCACTCTTGGCTAAAACTGAGTATTGTTTGGAATGCAATCACTCATTGTTAAAACTAAGTATTGTTTGGAGCGCAAACACTCTTGTCTAAAATCGAGTATTGTTTGGAATTCGGTCACTCTTGGTTAAACCACCGAGTATTGTTTGAAACACAGCTACTTTGAAGACTAGGTATTGTTTGGACAACAACCACTTTTAGCTAAAACAAAAAGGTTTACAAAGAGAGTGATCTAGGAGAACACAAGTTTGTTCACTAGAAAGAGAGGTTACGCTTTCTACGTATACAAGGTTTATGCACTCTTCTAGATGGCTATGAACACAAATTGTGTTCATCGTCACAATTACAAGGCTAAGGATTTCTAAAGATTAAAAGAGCTTGTTCTCATTCTTGTTGCAAGATTTTCATCAATCTTCCATTTTCGAAAATATATTCCTTATATAGAGATGAGAACAAAAAAGCCATTCATGATGAGGGTCTTCTTCTATTACTGCTTCTTCTTGCGTCTGAGCACGCTTGAAGCGTTGGGACACAATTAAATGCTCTTGTCTTTAGCATTAAATGCGTGAGGCTTCTTTGGCAACACTACTGGAACACGATAGAGCTTCACAGGCCTAGGCAGGTTGCTTTTTTCGACCTTTTAAGAAAAGTTCGAGGTCTGATACAACTAGCTAACTCTCTAGCACATATATCCCGTCTTTTCCAAAAAAGTTGTTTGCGTGTAGTAACTTTCAGCACATTCTTCAAGGGATCTTTGATATTGAAAAAAACGTTGCGAGATCCTCTTGACATAATGAAGAAACGAACATTCTCTACAAGCATAAAATAGGCATTTATAAGTTTGATGGACACCATGAAATGCTCAAGGTTTGAGTTGTCAGAGAGACAAAGTATACTCACTCGCATTTGTTCAAGCAAAAGTTTTATCTAATGAAGAGCATGCTTAAGGCTTTTGCACATGTTAAACCGCACAACTTGTGTTTGTTAGGCTAAACTAAACATTTGCATCCGATATGATGTGATGTTAACCAAATTATATTTTATACTTTATTGTTCAAGTACAAAATTAAAACTAATCAAAGGGTGTGTTAAACTTTGATCTAACACTTACATAGTACTAGTTCATGTCCATCCTTCTATATATATCATGAAAATTTGAAGTTTCATTCATATTCTTTTGTCTACCTTGGCTTCATTTGTCTATCATTCTATTAGTTTATCATGGAGTCTTGTTTATATCTTAAGCTTTAACCTCTATCCTTATCCCCTTACCCATAGGCCACCTCAGAGTGACCTCAGCACTCTGAGTACCCTCTCATAAGATTCATTTTAATTAAACTCAAGCACCCGGGTTGGCTTTTGAGCACCATCAGATTCAACTAAATTTCTTGTGTTGTCTCAGTATTTTTGTTGGTTCAGGGTATAAAAGCTACAGGTAATTCTTTGATTAATTCACTTCTTGGTGCATTTAGATTGGCATTGAAAGTATATTTTAAACCACTTGAAATTTAGTAATTTAAAGCCAAAATAGGAGTTGTTTTGAATTCTTTTTATTTCTACACATTTGGTGCTTGTGCTATCTTTTTGTTAACCACTCCATCTTTTATAGAACGTATCTATTATTTTAAATGTTTCAAGATTTTTCTGTGAATGAGTACTGCCAATAGACAGGCTCTAGTCTCCAGCAGCTATTCTTTGTTCTAAGATTGGGTCCCGTCAATATTGTTTTTCCATTTAAGTAGAATGGCCTACCTAATCCGTTTTGGTTGCTCAAACTTTTGTCATTAGTACAAAAACCCTCTATTGTAAGATTCTATAAGGGATTCCATAACCCATTTTAGTTGCTCAAGCTTTTGGTAATATTCTGAACGCATCAAGCATATTATTTTTGGGATCATTGTTTTATTAGACTCTTTTCATTCCCCTATTAATCCTGTTTCTTGATGTGGTTATATCTTAGGTCACACAAGATGGTAAATACTGTCTGGTTTTGGTTTTTGAGGCCAAGGCTCTGCAGTTGTCAGATTTTGAACAAAGACAGGTATTCCGCTATGTTTCCTGGAGCTTATGTTTTAATTAAATAAATTTTGTATTAATTTTTATGCATGTTCGTGAAGATGATGGGACTATTTGGATCTTCGAGAGAGCACAAGTGCTAGAAACTAGATAGCTCGTGAGGTCTTTTCCTTGTACTCTATTTGGCAGGGCGGGATGGGGAATTTAAAAGAACTCAGAAGAGAAAATAAAAATAGAAGAATCAAAGAACAGGAATACCACAACCTAAATCTCATTGCCTTAAATTAATTTGACATATGTGGGTTTTAGAATTATACTTGTAATGTTTTTGGCAGCAGGTTTGGGTTATATTTCAGCTTGTCTACCCAGAGCGGTGTCCAGTATTCTGTTAAAATTTATATATTTTAATACGTGTTAACAATGAGACTTACTACTTAATGAATAATATTTTGCATATGTTGATCATATTTGTTTCGTAATATTAACTATATACTATTTAATCTACCAAAAAAAGACCCTGTCAAAAAATTTAGTTGGGTAGGGAGTAAGATAAACCGATCCCAACCTGAGATATCCAAAACAGAGTAACATCCGGACGAGTGGGAAATATTGGTCAGAAGAATTTGGGTATAATGATGGCTAGTTAAACATTCTATAATACGAAGAATAGTTATGAACCCAATAGGCCATTTTTCATGGGGTGATGAAGAGAGGAACCCAATTGATAAAAAGATAATAAAAAAAGAAACCTCAACTCCTCGGGGTTTATGCTGCACTTTATTAACTCCAAAATGGCATAGAAGTTAAAGCAATTCTCAAGAGATAAAACGTACTTTTCATAACAGGTTATCCCTATGCTATTCATAACCAAACCATATTATACACTGACAGAAAGCTCTAATTTAACTTTGGCCTACCACTGCTTTCGAAATTTAATTAATCCATTTCATATTTACTGCAATTCTTAAATCCTCAAGGGTTTTAATATCAAAATATATTGATGCTAACTATTTCTCAATCTTCAATTGTTCAGGCCAAATTTGCTTCATTCTTTGGGCCAGGAATTACAGCTGAAATTGGTGAGTTTGAAAAATCAAACTTTGCTTGTGTGCTAAATTGCTGATACTTAAAATTAGTCTAAAAAATGAGACTAGTGTGTGCTAGTATTTAAAATTGCTAAACTGCTTGTATGCTAATCTTCATTTGGTCGCTACGGTGGTTCCATTTTAATTTCTAGTCTCTAAATGAGAAAATTGTAATTTAGTCCCAACACATGCATAGAAATTAGGTTTTGGTCCTAGTCATTAACATTGTTATTAATGTGGCTAACAATGATGGTGTTAACATTGCTACCAAACATTTTTGGAGTGTAAAACTGGTATAAAAATTCTGACTGTAAACTTGCTATACATTTCAGAAAATTTTGTAACTGTGTTAGTAGCAGAAGCAGCATTTAACCGTGGTAATAATAGGGACCAAAACTTCAAGTCATGTGTAGGTACCAAAACTTTCAATTTTCTTGTATAAGGACGAAAACTTAAAATGAGGAAAACTATAGAAACTAAGTGAATAGTTTAATGCATTAAAATGCAAAGTGTGACAATGTGTAGCAAGAGTGAATACATTCTGACATAATAATTGGGTGCAGGTAAGGGCGAAAAGGACTTATATGAGGTTCGACTTATCTCCGCTACAGACCCCAATACTTCACCTTCATGAAGCTCTGGACCATTTGATCCTCTTCCTTGTCTCATGTATGTAAAAATGTTATGTTCAAAAGTATCGAGTTATTATTTAATCAACTGTAAATTTTGACATTAAAAGAAAATAAAAATAGCAATTTAAAAGTGACTAGTAACTGAATATCACATTATTTATGCTATTTAACATTTGATATAAAACTTGGAAACTAGTTTGAGAATTGTTTAAAACATGGCATGTCAAATTGTTCGATTTCGGCAATTTGGTAATAGCATTTTCTTCCTGCACTCAAAAAGTTTTTTCTCTCACCCTATCATACAAATGTGTTTCTCTCCTAACTAAAATAAACTATTAGTTCTAGAGATGAGTTGAGTACAGTTTAAATTTGACTTTTAAAAACTTCAGGTAATTATGTGTAATAGTTATTGACAGAGGGTTGTCGAAAAGTTTTATAAAGAAATTTACAAATCTTTTCAAAAATGTTTTATGTTGTCACGAACACAAGGGCACATGTAACATGTCATAGATGGAGGCACTGAATGCTTTGTTTTTATACTTGTTTACACACCTCGGTTATGTCTAGTTTATCAGTGTCAATGACAGAAGTTTCTAGATATAAGTGATAGTCAAAATGTATCTCTTTTAACTTAAGATCATAGAAGTTCAAACACTATGATTGTAACTCGGTCCATTTTTTCTCTTGACAATTTTTTCAACTACAATTTAACTCTTTATTTGTGACTTAATTTATCTAATTTCATCACAAGACAATTATACAACCTATAACAATATTTCTTTCAATAATAATTTGTCCTAGTGAAGACTTTCCTCTTTATCCTATGACAAATCCTCTTTATTAACAACGAAACTTAAAGGTTGACTGAAAATTTTTCTACTAACCAAGCTTCATATAAAAGCTTTTTTATCCTCTCCTAAGGAAGGTTTGAGATTTACTCATCAAGCCTTTTTTTTTCTCTAGTTGTGAAAGTCACCTTCTCATGTACTTGGTCAAAACTAAAGCCCAAATACATCTTCCAAAAAATCCTAAAAAAATTTACAAAAAAATATGTATACCTATATAACTTTCGCAAAATTAAGAAGAAAGAAAATTTATAATATTTTATCATAGAGTTTTCTCCTTTGAAGTTTCATCTTCTTCTTTCCTTTTAATTGTGGCCCTTTTTAAGAAGGGTTAAATATATTTTCATTGAATTCTGTTTGAGTTTATTTTCTCAAAATATCTTGTTTATTACAAGAGTCAATACTTATTTATAGAATGAGGTTCAGTGAGCTTAGTGTGTGGAGAAAAATTCAAAATTCAAATTAAACATGTGTAGGCACCTATTTCATGTCACTAAAAGCAGATCTAAGAGAGTTATGCTTTCACATTTAAGCATGTGCTTAATATGGAGAGTGTGATCACATGTCTCCTCTAGCTAGGGTTTCTAGGAGTCTAAGCTAGGTTATTTTTCTTGGGCCAGAAACTCAATTTATTACATTTAATCATGTCTTATAAAAGACTAAAAAAAAGAATACTTGATATTTTAGTCTATGCTCAAGTATTCTTCTCTTGAGGATCCTTTGAGGAAAAAAAGAATGTGTCTGACCAAGTTTGGAGTCCTATGTATGTTTTGGTCATCCTCCTAAAAGGTTTGGCTGGTTTAGTATGTCCTCTGTCAATCAGAATTTCATCAGGATAGAAGAAGATGAAGTTTCATGAAGAAAGACTCTCCGCTTAAAGAATAAAATATTAGGATTTTCTTTCTTCTTCTTAGTCTAGTATAAATTGTATAGGTGTATATTTTTTTCTTTAAATTGTAGGATTTTGTGTAAACATAAGTAGACCACTTTTAGGTATTAATAGTCCTCCGATAATGCACGAGGAAGCTACAACATAAGAAGAGCTTGAAGAGCGAGGAAAGACACCTTTCTTGGTTTTTGACAAAATTTCCCTCAATAGTGTGAAAAATTGTCATTAGTTATCATTTTATAGTTTTAGTCCCACACTGTAACAATAATTTCATATTTTTTGTAAATTTTCACAATATATTCCAAAAATATATATTAGTAAGAGTTATACATCAGGATATAGAATTATTCATATATTTTATACATTTATTAAATTTTATTTATTAAATTTTTAATGAGTCAGTTTTATAAAAAGATTTTTCAAAATCTTCCTGAACATCTCTTGTTGAGTAGGTTTTGCTTCTATTTGTACCACATGTACAAATCAAAGGAAAACACAAAAAAATTTGAGATCTTTATAAGCCTTAAAATAAATAAATAAATGAAACAATATATAAAAAAAAAAAGTACAATAATGTATAATTCAAAATAGACAAAAGATTAATAGAACACACATAAGTTTATTAAGATTAATATAAAAAGAGCTCAACCTCACTCCCTCCTTACTTTTAATTGGAGAGATACCTAGAAGCATAGTTATAAATGCTCTTAGGAAATTCAAAATTTCCATTACTTTCTATTCATTCCCTTTCTCTCTTTCTCCTTTCTCTCTCATTTTACTTTTTCTTTTTTATATTTTACACGCTCAATTTGCTTCTGTTTCATGATTAATTCAATCACAATTTATATTTCTACTTATGCTTTGTTTTACATTCTCATTTCTAAGTTTCTTCACTTTATATTTTTTTTAGTTTATGTTTCCTACAATTTACATTTCAACCATTTAGTTTTCCTGCACCTTACATTACAATCATTTTTTTTTATTAGCCATTTACTTTTCTATGATTTACTCTTAAACGCTCTTTTTTTCTTTTTCTGTAGAATCATTACACGGTCTAGTAAGAAATTGTTGACTAGACACTTTAATAATTGTACTTAACTTCTTTTTCATGGACTTTTTTATGTTTTAGTTTTCATTGTAGATTATTTTCATGTCTTTTATATTTTTTTTCATCTACATTTCAATTCTTTATATTTCTTGTGTTGATAGATGGTTTACTAGATAATTGTGTATAGACAATATATTATTCACTCTATTTTATGTTCTAATTTGTCTTTCATTCCAATTTCCTTTCTTCCCCCAAATTTTAATTATATTAAGGAGATTATGAAGTAGTGGAAGTGTGATATATTGAATGTGTCTTCGGGGATTCGACCTATATTACATTAGGGAAAGTTTAGTTTTATTTTGAAAACTAGACACAACTAAACCAATACATCAAATTGGCATTGTTGCTAAGGGACACCATCTCATTATGTTCCTATTGTTGATTTTCTCTTTTATTTATGTTCGTTTTCTTAGGATTTTTTTGTTTACTAGACGATTTTACTTAAAGGTCTTGATTAGACGATTCGTTATAAATAGTCTTATATGTAGACTTTTTTTTTTTTTTTTGTGTTTTTATTTTTTTTTAGGGGTTTACTTTTTTTTTTTTTTTTTTTTTTTTTTTTCTTTTTTTTTTTTTTTTTTTTTTTTTTTTTTTTTTTTTTTTTTTTTTTTTTTTTTTTTTTTTTTTTTTTTTTTTTTTTTGAGTTTTTAGATTGTCTAAGGAGTTTACAATTTGGTTCTTTTATTTGTTTCATTTCCTTCTCATTATATATGTATTTATTTTCTTTTAATAATAAGTTTACATAATTACTCTTAATTTTATCATGGTCAACATTATAACTATGAACCATATTATAAGCAGTCTAATGATTCATATTGTGTGTCATACTGTTATTAACTTTGTGCAAACTTTAACTATCAGAGGCTTAGTAAGTCAAGTTTTCAACAACCAACTTGTCAATCATACCAACAACGATCTTCGAATTCCTAAACACGATGTTGAAATCCTTCTACATGATTGCAATCCAGAACAAATCCCCAAACTTATATCTTTTGATTTTATGCCTTTGAATGGATGTAATAACATTTTACACTTTACTTTTATATTTTATCAATGTGAAAGTGACATAGCAAATTACAAGCTTTGAAAAACACAACATGTATTCATCAGAGCAACTATCACTAACTATAACCCTATGGTATGCATCAACTCTCATAAACAACTCTTTCAATCTCTTAAGGGCCCACACAAAGTTATTTCATGTTCAGAGCCAGTAAAACAAATGCACCAAAGAAAGTCAACCTTGTTGAGTATCCTCAAATAAGGGCATCTTGTACCTGTTAGTTTTGTAGGTACTATCTATCATCAACATAATGTTAAACAAATTCAATAGTTTTACTGAATCATGATGTGTCTAAAATATATTTTGCACCATGTTCGTACCCTTATTAAACCTACACCAACAAAGATACATGTCTCGCTAAAGTAATATCCTCAATTGTTGCATTTCAATTCTATAAGCTCTTTTCGATCTTTGATACACAATAAGTGATGGAGGACCATCCCAACATATCTAGTCACCACAACCCAAGCTAAGAGCATAGAATATAAAGCTTTACATAAGATATTTTATTCTTAGCCTTGTAAATATTTGTAAAAAGTAGACTAGTTTTAATTTTGGACCTTATATTTTACACCAAGTTGCATAGGGATTTATTTTGAACATTGTATTTAGGCCATGGATAAAATAGGTTTAATAACCTAACCTTAAATTCCAGTTATGAGACTTATGGGAAACTTGCTTCATAAGTTAAGGTTAGGTTTAGAGTTTGTGAAACTTGCAATGCAAGTTTCCCTTTCCTATAAATAGGACATACATTCTCTTGTATTTTCAACTTTGATTTGGATACAGAAATTCTGCTCAATTTCTTGCAAACTTTGTACCTGTCATGGTTCTCTCTAGAGTAGTCTTTTTTAAGATACTCTCTAGACTCCTTCTAAGTGTTGGCCCAACCTTACTCTAGGAACTCTAACCTTCATCTCCATCTCACAAAACACGACTACTCCATTCCTCAAAACGCTTCCGCCATAGTTCATCTTTCACGGAGAAGATCTAAAGAAATGCAAGAACGACTTGCATCAGTAAGGGCATTATAAACTTTCTTTATGGTGATTACATTATTATCATTATGCTCCTTCATTGTTAGCAAAATATTTCTAGGTTTATCTGAACTCTTTGTCATATAAAAAGCATGGATTTCTCATTAATTGTTAATCTACCAACATATTTGTCAAGTTGTGATTATGAGAGACACAACGTAATTTCATAAATCCTTCACCACCTTTTACCAGTTTCCACCGCAATAAAAAGATAGTTATATTTCCTACTTCTGCTTTCAGTAAGCTCTAAGTTATTTTTATATCGTTTGTATTTACCTCATATCTCACAACCCAACAATGTGTACGTCTTCCTTCCTCGTTCCCATTCTATGTATCTTACCTTAATGTAACAATAACAAAGTCAAACTCAAATAATTTTTGTACCCACTTGGAGATCATCAAAGTAGTGAATACTTACAAAAACTTATGCAATTTCTATTTTATTCGTCAAATAGGCTTCACAAATACAACTTATAAATACTTATGTGGCAGTAACCTTTACCTCATATGTCCTAAACACATCAATACATTCATGTGTTTTACATTCATTATCTAATATTGAGTACTCCATATTAATATTATTTATATCCCCATAAACATCAACATCATTTATATCCCCAACATCATTTATACTCTCACAAACTTCAACCTCATTTGATATCTTCATGTAAAACTCGTAATCCATAATATTTTTGCAAAAAAAAATCAATTCATGTTAGAAAAAACATTATAGCTTAATACATTTTGGAAAGTCAATTCTGGAATAAGAAAAATGAATTCTGGAGAAATATGAAATAGTGAATATGACTTTATGAAAATATAATTTTAAAATTATAATTTTCTATTCCAAAATAAGGTTTCTAGAATAAAAATTACACTTTCAAAATTATATTTTCAGAATTCAAATTCACAATTTTGAATTTCTCATTTTGAAATTTATTTTTCCTTTTTTAAAGTTGATTTTCTAAAACATATACCATCATACCCTCTAGATCAACAATTTTGAAAATCTCTGAAACTTCAAATTTTGGAATGCATCTATAAAAGTTCTAGAAACTGTTTTCACTATGTACTTGATATTATTCCTGAAAGATGGTTCTAGAATACAATGACAAACACTCCCAAACTATTATTGATTTTGTTTTCCATAATCTACCTTACAATTCTAGAAACTCTATTCTAAAATACATTGTGTGCTCCATAAACACGTATTCTGAAAGTCTATTTTCGTATTCCAATTTTCACAAAATTTCACCATTTCATCAATATTATTAAAAAAAATAACCTTGAAACCACCTATCCTTAGTTCTAAACAATACTACCAATTCCACCACACGTGACTGAAACTATCCCCTTCCTCCCACACCAACCTGCACAAAGCCCCACTAACCAAGTCTTCCATGTAGCTTGTGGCTTTCAAATAAAATTTCCAAAAGACAAAGTTGGTATGTTAGAAATTATGCAAGTGCAAAGAAAAGTTGGAACGGGTGAACGAAGCAAAAGCTGAATGTTAAAGCTACAAAATAGTTACTTTTGTCTTTCATGTAGAAAATAGTTTGGGTTGCTTCGATCATGAGTTTCCATTTTTCCTAAGCATGGCCTCCTCAACTTCAATATGGACGGTAGCTCTCTAACGAGTCAGGTTCTTGATCAGAGAGTCACTGAACGGGCTCGCTAACATACCTTGTTGGAAAGCGGTGACCATCATCTCCTCATCTTGCGTTTGAAGTCTTACGGGGACTGCACAAAATCTATTCAAGTATGCCTTGAGCGACTCCCCTTCGCTCTGTTTAACATTGAACAAGTCACATGGTTGTGGGCATTGACCTTATTCACTGAGAACTGCTCTTTAAACATTCTAGAGAACTGAGGAAAAAGGTGATATGACCATCCAAAATCCCACTAAACCATTGCAGGGTTGTCCCTGTGAATGTACTCATGAACATCTTACATTGAATTGCGTCAGACCCCCGGAGAGAATCATTTGAGCTCTGAACTCCTTTAAGTGATTCTCAAGATCATCTACACCAGTGAACAAGGTGATCTTGGGTGTTATGTAAATGGGTGGCACAGGCTCGTCCATGATTTGTTGAGAGAACGGCTTGGGGTCGTCCCTTAATAAAAAATGTGGGAAATGTTCCCGAGCAGGACGTCGACCCTGTTCGCAACTCCTCATTGGTCCTACGCAACTCCACATTTTGTGCATGCTCCACCATGGTCGCTCGAGAGGCCACGATCTAGGCCATAAGGCGTGCTTGAAGACGTTCTTGGTCAACTCGAGCCTCCGCTCGTAGTCGCTCTTACTCTGCCCTGACCTCTTCTCGAATTTGCTCCTACTCTCGTCAATATTCTTCGTTTGCCTCCTGGAGAGCCCTCGTGGCCTTCATGATTTGTTGCAAGGTGGGGGCCTCACTTCCTTCATAGCCCAACAATACATGTCTCGCGATTCTCATTATGCATAATACTCAGTTGCAAATATGTGTGAGATCAAGTTTTATCGGGTCTCACGGTGCACGTCAAATGTTCTTGTCGAATGACCTCGTAACACACTTTTGGGCTCATACCCGGTCCAGGCCGAGCTAGGCATAACTCGCACAATCGAGCTGACCATACCTAAACACTTGGACCGAGGTCCCAAACACTCTTGACTAGTACAAAATTTAATTTTTATTATTGATAATTAATTTTTAAATTGATATTTAATTAGCTACTAAGATTTTAAATATTAATTATTATTTTAATTATTTTAATTAATATTTAAAGTATTTTTAAATTCCTCAGATTAAAGTTATTGTTACTGTCTTTCCCGTGATCCTTTTTCTCATGCATTTTCGTTTTCCCAATGTTGCACTCAACAACTTGTTCATAATTCAATAAAAACACACGCTTATTTACTTGATATTCATATTTGTGCTGAATTTAACATATTATTTGTTTTTTATTTTTTATAATATTAGAAATTGTTTCATTTTGAACTTATATGAACATTTTAGTAAGAGACATAAGCTTATCACTTCATGCAAGCTTTATTTTTCATTCCACAATTTCATGTATTTCATCCTATTTTCTTGTTTAAAAAAACAGTAAAAATAAGGTGAAATAAATATAACTAAAGTAACAGAAATAAATGAAAATAATGTTCTTATGATTTCTCTTCCTTTCGAAACACTGAAGTTGGGTTTTAAGTATTATTTTTATTCTTTTTAAATTAAAATATTATAAAATAGTTTTTAATTAAAAAATATTTTTAAGACAAAATATTCATTCTAGAAACTTCCTAATGTTTCATTATAAAAGAAAGAAGAAGAAACAAGAAAAACAGATAGGCAATTAACAAGGACGGATCTTATATGGGAGTTACTTTCTTCTCCAGTTCTTCCGAGTCATTCAACTCATTCGACTCAGCAATCAACTCGGGTAGTTTTCGTTTAGCTCCATCCATTTGTGCCACATGATTGCAACTGTTTTCAGTTATATTTTTCTTACTCTCATTTAAAACTGATTTTTTTTTTCTTTTTTCTAAAAATAAGAAAGATCGAACCTTCCAATGTTTTGCAAGAACTAATTTACCAGTGTAAGATTTAGATTAACTCAACAATTTAAATGACTAAAATTTAACAAAACAATTTTTCATATAAATATTATAGTTTTGAAACTAAGAAGTGTTTGCATGCAAATGTAAATGCTTGAAAAAGAGTCAAAGAAATGTATCTATAAATTATTTTCAGTTGACCTCTTTACCATTTATAAAATGCATGCATGAATTACACATCCAATAATTTTTTTATGTTATTTTGAATAAATAAGAAAATAAGAAACTTATCACCTCAAGAAAGTATATTTTTTCATATTATAGAATAAATTATAAGTTTGAATTTGTTTAAAACATTGAAGTTGGATTTTAGGTATCTTTTTGTTATTTTCTCTAAAAATTAAATATTATAAAACAAAGCTTTCAATTAAAAAAAACTTATATTATTTTGCATCTATTTGTTTCTATTACTTTTTCAATTTTGTAAAATTGATCTAAAACAATAACAATTTAAATATATTTATAATATGTAGGTTAGTCTTCCTATATATTTATAGAACATCATGTACGAAGAAACAAAGTTGGAATTGGGGTCTTTTCTTGTATTTGTTGAACAAATGGCATTTAATTTGATTTTTTATGGTATGTTCTTTTCATCTAAACCTGCTTTTTCGTCATATTTCCTCAATCAATTAATTACATTTGATTTGAATTAGTTTGCATGCTTGTTTCAACTTAGACTTTAGATTATAGTTTGAATGCTTATTTGTAAATTTATTTTTTTTCAGAAAAACATTTATTTTTGAGAATATATAAGAAATGGTTTCATAAATATATTAAGATGGAATATTTGGATACATATTATTGCTTGATATATTATAAGAATTTAATGTTTTTGTTATTCTAAGTATTTGTTATTTGTACATGTTACCGAGACTGTTTTGAGAATCAAACTTAAATTTTTGGATGATAATGGTAAAGCACTATGGAATTTGAGAAGTTACAATATTCTTCTTCTCCAAGGTAACTCTCAAAATCCATTTGAAATAATTATAGTATTGTGATTCGGATTCTAGCAAGTTTTCTAAAAGAAAACAACATGCAGATATTACAATACAAGATGAAATTACTAGTGTACAAGAAGAACACGGGTATGTTAATGGCGAGAAGAAAAAAAAGACTAATAAGTATATTTTCTTAAGGTGAGTTCATTTCTTAAATTTTAGGATAATGCTTACATGCATTCTATTAATTACCATTATTTTATCTATTAAATAAGTATAATGAAAATGAAATTGGGTTCCAAGAAGTCATTTAAGATACTTTCAGATTTTATAATGTAATATTTTATAAGAACCTTAATATAGATGTCATATTCAAATCTTACATTTTAGGACATTACATTATCGACTAAACCATAACTACTAAGTTACATTTTTCTTTTCTACCTTGGATGAATGACTAAAAGACTCAATCGTCACAAAGTTTCATATGGACTTTTAAGTGAAATAAGTTTATGAGACTTTTTTTATAGTTAGCACATGGGTCTTATGTAAATTGTTCTTAATAGCATAGTTGTTGGTCAATACACTCATTGGTTTAGATAAATTGTATGTGTCTTTTTTCACTAATGGAGTATTGGTGTTGTATTTATGAGACAAATATAAATTTATCTAATACCGTGTGTTAGAAGTAACGTGTTGCTAACATTATTTTTAACATGATGGACCTTTTATTTGTTTATAACTTGTGATATGATTAAAATTATCATAGAAAATGTTTTTATTGTGTTTTGTAGGGTCTGGTGGAAATTTTTCTCTGATCGATTTTGATCGAGGCTGGAGTATATTTCCTCTGTTATTTGTGTTCTTTGTGCTTAAGGAATTTTCACATTATTGTGATGTAGAAAGATTCTAAAAGTTGCTTAAGATGTTTTTCATGAGATATTATGTTTTAATGTAAGTTAATATGTTTTTCATGAGATATTACTGTTTCAATGTAAGTTAAGATGTTTTTTATGAGATATTATTGTTTCAATGTAAGTCATTAAACTAATTAGATGGGGATTCACACATTTATTGGAAAGTGATGTATTATAAATATTCCTAGTTAGCTCAATCAATTTTTGGCTTTTTATTAGATATTAGCTATGTATATTTTATTTAATACAACTTATTGTTGTTATTTTCTTTAATCATATAATTCATTCTCAAAAATATGTAGAGTTATCTATAAAAGTCGTTTCTAATAACACTATGAGAAAATCATGAAATAAAAACCAATTTCAAAGACCAAGAATAATTAATTACTATAGTGACTAAATTAGAAACCATTTTAGAAACTAAAATAAATTGGTTTCTAAATTAGTTTCTATTATTGTTAAATAGTTTCTAAATTAGTATCTAATTGGCTACCAAGGTTTTAACTACCAATTATTTAGATTCTAAATTTGGTAGCAAAAACTTTGATAGTTAATTAGATACCAATTTAGAAACCATTTAACATAATAGAAACTAATTTAGAAACCAAAAGTTTTTTTAGTTTATAAACTGGTTTCAAATCTAGTCACTATAACAACTAATTATTTTTTGTTTCTAAAATTAGTTTCTATTTCATGATTTTCTTATAGTGTAAGTAGTTCAATTTATTAAGATGAAAATGTTAAAGATGAGTTGGATATGTATTAGATTATTTTATTCTTCCAATAATGAAGTCTGTGTTGATATAGGTACATTCTATTTTGATTCAATGTGATGAAATGATTTTGATTATTCTTAATTTTTTGTTTAATTTTTTTAACGATTTTTTTCATCTTTTAAATTAAAATATAATATTAAAATTATTACTTCAAATTTGATAAATATATTCAATAATAAATTAATTTTTTTGGAGTATAAGACAAATAAAAAATTTAAATTAATTTAAAATATAAAAATACAACAAATTAATATGACACATCTGACCAAGTTAACAAAAAGAATATAAAAATAAAAATAAACTATATAATTGTCATAAAAAATAAGTAGAACATAAAATAAAATAAATTATATAATTATTATATCATCTAAAAAAATCCATATGATTGCAACATACTACTAAAAATAAAATATTATTTCTTAAATTTATTTATATTAAATTTTATTTACTTGGATTTTATTCTTCTTATTTTTCTCTCTTTCTTAGAAACTATTCTACGAAAAGTTTGTCCAAAAATATCCTAATTATTTACTAGCATTTTCATTATCTTCTTACTTTTTGGTTACAAAAATACCGTTTTTTAAAATTCATTTCCTGTTTCCAAATACAAAAAATATTAAAAATATATTTTCTAAACTTCTCTGTTTTTTTATCAAATCTTTGAAAATAAGAAATACATTGAAAACAATGTGACCCTTCGAAATTAAAAGGTGAAAACAGTTAAGTGATTCTGTCGATACTAGTTAAAGTATTATATTAAATACTTTTTTGACTACTTAAAAAAGGCATTAAATGACATTGGTATTTTTAATACAATAAATGCTTTATTTGAAAGAAAAAAAAATCTACTTTTATTTCCTTAACCTAACATTTACCAATGCTTATATACTACTATAAGACACTAACAATAAAAAGGCAAATCAGTTTTGAAACTAAAAGTAGAAGTCTGGAGCAGACTTTATCTGGTATCCATACCCTGTTCAGTTGGTTTTGGAGCTTTTAAATTCAGTAAGAGCATCATCAAAAGAGCTCCTAATATGCTTGCACATAAGCATCAGTTCCAAGCATCCATCTTTCAACACCTCACTTGCTGAATCCCCTGCACAAACATATTGAAGACAAAATTACAATTACAAAGTAAAAGTATGTTGCATATCAGATACATAATGATGCTTTTAGATGCTCCACCTTCACACTGACCTCATAATTCCCTTACAGTATTCATAGATGCATTACCTAAATCCTTTATGCTTTGCTTGAATTAGGAAGTCGGATTTGAAATGATTTAAAAGAAAAATGTGGAGAAAGGTAGATTGTTTAAATTAAGATGAATAGAATGAAAAGTGTACGGAAAACATGTGTCTTTCTGGGTGAACAGTAATCACTCGGATCCAAACAAGGACTTAGTGTCCATAAAACATCTTACTTTCCTAACTTTCAATAAGGAAAGCAAGGACCAATATTTTAGTATCATCAGATCTAGTTATACAAGTAAATATCTTAATATATTGCATATTATTGATAATTTCTGCGAGTCAAATGCTCAAAGAAACATTATGAGATCATAGTGTTTTCCTTTTCTAGTTCCAATGAAGACAAATCCATTTTTTCATTGGGCTTGTGTTGCAGGTTTATCTTCAGGTGAAGTGCCAAGATTGGAAAAGAAAAAGTTTTGCTTAGGTTCTCAGTAGTTCTTGCTTAATGCAGGAAACTCATCTTCCTAAGCCATGCAGAAAAACTAATATGGTTGGTATCAAAATTCCCAAGGAGTATCAAGCAGGTTTGGCTAGGTCCCAACATCATTTGCATGGCAGAGTAATTCTTCAAAAGGTGACAAGCCTTTTGAAAACTGATGAATGTAAGTCTTTGTGATCCCTATCATTTCTCTCTCAAAAGAGGTTTTTCCCAAATTTTCTTTTGAATCAGCAAATGAATTAATTAAGTAATATATTAGCAGTAGGTCATTGGAATCTCAAGCTAGGTTACTTGAGGCTATTCCTATGTTCCCTGAATATTAACTCTATACAACAAAGGATAACAAATGCACAAGTATGGGTAAAAAATAATAGGTCTTCTTCATCGGGAGTGTTTGCAGGCCAAGAATTTTGTATGCAGTAGTTGAAAGGATAGGGGTACCAATTTCGTTAGATGAAGCTAATATCTATAAATCTGTTGGCCACTTTGCTTGAATTTTGGTAGCTATTGACTTAAATAAGCAACTTCTTGATCAAACTCTAGTGAAAAGGGAAGGATTTGGATTTTTTGTTGAACTGCAGTGTGAAAGACTGCCTGCATTTTGTTATCATTTTGTGAAAGGATGTGATCAAGGAAGAGCAGAAGATTACCGATTAAAGCTCACAGGATTGATCCACTCATGAAAGAAGAGAAAAGGGAGGGTAAGATTGGAGGAAAAATTCAAAATTCAGTTGGGGATCAAAGAGATTGTTAAAGAAGGGATAGATCAAACTAATGCTGAGTTTATTTGTGACTGAGTGGAACAAACCATCTTTTGAAACTACATTAGATTTTGAGAAGGTTTTGGATACACAGCAAGAGTTTTGCTAGAAAAAGGCAAGAATAAATTGGAATCAGCAAGGACATAAGAAACACAACCTATTTTCAAAGAATGGTTAAAATCAGAAGAATCTCCAAATAAAACACCTTTCTAAAAGAGGAAGATAATATTCTAGCTGATAGGCAAGAGATGAAGAATCATACTGTTAATGCAAATTGCATTGGCAGATTTTATGTTGAAAATAATTTCCAAGGTATGGTGGCAGCATTGTTTCATGAAATAAGTGATAAAAGTTAACTTGTTTCAAGGATTTTAGTATCATTAGATCCAAAATATCATACAAGTTATGTAACAAAACTAGCAAAAATAAGGGTCCAACAGGGTATATTAGGTTGCAAAGCAGACTATGAAATTAGTGGTATATGTAAAGGAACTTGTGATTGTGAAAAAGAGCACTGCAGCATAAGTGTAGAATGTTTCCAAGATTTAAACCCATAACCTCATGATCATGGGGCAACAACCTTATAGTTGTGTGAAGGCTAGCCCTACATTTGTAAGTGTATTAAAACAAATATGAACCTAAAGTACATGATTGTGGCAGAATTTTGTTACTTATAGTAACATTTGGCTCAGTGTGATAAACAATGGACAAGAAACTCAAGACACTTCATGTATTACCTGTTGTCTGGACTCTGATATTAACTCGACTAAATGAGGGATGAGGAATGCTGTACCCACAAAATGTCACCCTCGGACTGCAAAACAACACCAACAAACTCAATGAATCAGGATATATTGAATTAAACTCACATCACAAGGGTTCTAAATTGTGGATTATTAAGACAGAGACAACAAAAAGACCATGTTTTTCATGTTTTCTGGAAGAATGTTTACACACGACAAACAAATTGAAAAACAATGTCACACCTTGTAATTAAGAGAAGGCATTGTTGTAACAGTTGTCATTTTAATCAGATGGAACTGAAATCTAAACACATTCATACTCCTTTTGTTTCTAAACTCTTGATGTTTAAGGTTATCCTATAAGGTTTAAACAATCAATATTACTGACAAATTATGTAAACTTTAATAATTACTATAAGCTACATCAAGAGAAAACAGAGGTATATATAGAAAACAGACTTGAAAACCGTACAATATCAAGAGTTTAGGAATAAGATTTAGTAGGCTTAAACATCAAGAAGTTAGTAAAAGAACATGATATTCATATTACAGATATTTTACCAATTTGGTAAAATTTTATCTCTAAAATGAGTAAAATTTTAAAAAAAATTACTAAAATCACATAAGAATATTGACACTACTAACTCCTGATTTAGGGTGAATCGGATAGAATTTGCAAGTGTATGATCCTCATCCACCAGACAAAATGTTGATTTACTATTATCAGAATTTGACCCAAGCTCCATCGCTGTCACTCAATCTGAAACAACAACATAGCATATTTATAACAACAACCTTAAAATATAAAGAGTCCTTTGAGACCATCATGAAAATGAAAATCACAAATTAGTTTTCCTGTGCAAAAACTAAAAAATTGCTTTTATCTGTCCACACGACAGCAACAAGAACAATATCTCTGAAAGTTCCACAAATAACAATAATAACCAGAAACTTGGTATCAACCTGTTCTGCAGTTTACACAACCTTAAGAAATAAGAAGTGTGCATTTTTTTTATCATTAATGAATCTGCACCTATGATTACTGCATAACCAAAATCATCATCAATTACACTGATCAATCAAATTGCAGAAAAATTGCAGAAGTGACACATTCAATTATCAAAATAAAGAAGTAAATTATCAAATGTTGGTTTAAAAAATTCTTGTTTGCAAGTCTCACTGTCACCATTACCTATTAGTACCCAGAAGTTGAAGATTGAAACTTATTGAAACTTTTTGGTCACGAAATAATTTTAAATTTTGTATTTGTTAGAGATTGAAAACTTGTCAAAAGATTTATAATAACTTACCCACTATGCTCAACAAACTGAACAAAACCACCTTGACTCAGTTACTTTTAATTAATTAATAATTTTAACCAAAATTTATTTTATTTTAAAAAAATATTAAAATTGAGAAACAGCTAACCGCTTACCCTCTCTCTACATCATTATTTGAAAAAAAAAAAAAAAACTAGAGAAAACGATTATTTACTTAATTATTTGTTAGAGAATATAACCGGAAATTTTTATTTTTTATAACTTTATAATTATAATTTATTAAAATTTTAATTATAAGCATAAAATAAAAAGTAAAAAAGATTTTTTTATTTTTAATTTAAAATATTAACAGAATCTATTTACTTGTTATTGTTATTACTTAATAGAAGATAAAAGATTTTGGAAACACAGGATGAAAAATTTAAATTAATTAAGATAATTATGAATAATGTCTATTAATTGAATTATACCCAAAAAAAGAGAATATTTGAGGATGAACTTCCGCAACACATGTAACAGCAGCGTTAAATAAATGACAAAAGGATAAATTGGAAAAATTTATAATTGTATCATATAAGAAATGAGAAAAATATTTTTATTTTTTTCCTGTTGTGTATAAAATCTTAAATGGTACTTTTTTTATATTAGAGATACTACTATTTAGAGGATGTGAGTGTGTTTTTTTTCTATCTAAAATTCAAAGGTGTGAATGTTGTTTACAATATTTAAAAAAAAAATGTTATTCAGAAAACTTGAAAATAGATTAGTGAAATTTTCCAAAAATTGAAAATATATCAAAAGAGTCTAATTTAATATATCTGGCTAGAATCTTTCCATTCATTTTTTAGTTATGTTTATTTTCTCATATTGAATTTATTGGTATCAGCCAAGAGTGCCAGCCGAGAGAAGCAGTCGAGAATGCTAGCCGAGAGGAGCAGTCGAGAATACTAGTCAAAAGGTGCAACTGAGAGTACCAGCCAAGAGTCCAGCCCAAGAAGAAACGGTTCAGCCCAAGAGGAAACCGAGAGTCCAGCCCAAGACCGGAAGATTTGTATAAAAGGTCGTCTTGTCAATCTGGTTCGAGTGTTCTTGGTCCCTGTTGTAAGAACATTTTGGCGCCCACCGTGGGGCCGAAAACTAGTTGAAAAAAGGTAGAAAACAAGATGGATCAAAGAGAGGAACAAGGAGGAGAGCAGGCAGATGATGTTAGCATGCCAATGACAATGTTGATACAGCTGCAGAAGGAGTTTGAGACGTTAAAAAAGAGTAATGAAGAAGAATTGAGTGTGCTAAGGGTCGAAAACGCACGCATGAGGAGAAAGTTACAAGAGGAGACAATTTTGAACTCATCTTTTGAAACCGTTCAGCTAAGAGCACAAGTCAATGAGAGGATTTATCATAATGAGAGTTCCCAAACAAAAAGAAGATTGCTCGGAGATTCTGAAGTTTTTGCAGGAGCATCTTCAAGAAAACATCCCTTCTATGATGTTAT
>Ga0123342_1001765_pt1 | contig 36519 bp, 18 predicted proteins | sample Turbeawhitnodule_FD_89960 | JGI IMG/M metagenome (GOLD analysis project Ga0123342, IMG submission 89960) | Root nodule microbial communities of legume samples collected from Mexico - Turtle bean Mexico white nodule | ecosystem: Host-associated > Plants > Roots > Nodule | place: Mexico: Nepantla... | reverse complement strand
TTATGTGATATTTGTCACAGTGTCCCTACCTAAAAAATAAAAAAAAAATATATATATATATATATATATATATATATATATATATATATATATATATATAAAGTTAAACTAAACGACCACGTAACAGTATTTCAATTAAAAAACGTAGTTACTTGAGGAAATTTAACAATTTTGGTGTGTGTGTTTTGTATTATTACAGTGGTGGTGTAAAACAGAGTTTCTGCGACTTTGCACATTAGAAAGATGTTGTAAAACGTAAATAAAGGGTAATGAAAAGTGTTCTGTGATCTGCAGAATGTTGCCTTATTTTTTGTAATGATATAGTGATACTAATTTTTTATATAATCACATTATAACTCTCATTATTATTTTAATATTTTTATTATTATTTAATTATAAATTTATCTTTTATTATATATATTTATTTTTAAATCTCATAAAAAAAAATTATAAAACTTTAATATCATTTTCCTTATTCCCTACAACCTTCGCTTGCACAGAATTTAATATGCGTCCGCGTTTTTAAACAACTGGTTCTCAAAAAACACAAACCAAACACGGTATTGCAGCAAAGAATAAGGTCAAAAGTCAAAAACCAGAAGTTACACACTGAATCCAGAAACCAATTTCGCTCTTCTATCTACGTTCCCATAACGCAAACCAATTCTATATATAACCATCTCAGAACAAACCCAACAACAAAAGAAACAGATTTTCAGAGGTTAATATATACATTACTTCCTTCTTTTTCATCATCTTTCACATCTCTTAAGTTCAAACCTTAAACACAAACATGGGACTCAGATCACGTACGCTAGAAATCACCGTCATCTCCGGTGAAAACGTCCGCATAATGGAGGACGCATACGTCGTCGTTCGGGCGGAGTCGCTCAACTGCTGCACCACCAGACCGGCCAAAGACGATGGCACCAACTTCCTCTCGTGGAACGAGAAGTTCCTGTTGGACATGCCCATGCATGCAAGATCGATCACATTCGAGGTCCAATGCACCAAATTCAAGGCTTTTCGCCCTCTTGGGGTGGCCAGAATCGCTGCCTCCGACATCCTCGGGGACGCCGCCGTCCCAGAAAATCAGTTGCAAGAGTTGAGTTACGGGTTGAGGGACTGGGAAGGGAAGAGAAACGGGGTCATTCACTTCACCGTGAAAGTGGTACCTCCGCCGCCAACAACGGAGGAGAAATGTCTGAAGCCCAGCGTGAAAGCGGTGGTGACCGGAAAGGGTTGCGGTGACGGAATGAAGGTCGGTGACAAGAAGAAGGAAGTTGTAGTCGGTGTCCCATTTTGGTGTTACTACCCTAGCATTTAGAAATTAATTTACAATTTTTTATTTATTATAATTATTATTTGTATAACGGTCAAATAGCGTATTCAATTACACAAATTGTGAGAAAGATTATTAATCTAAATCTAGATTTCTACACATGTTATATAAATTTAATTTTATGAAAGTTTTGTTCCCTCCCTTGTTACCTACACCAAAAACGTGTGTTAAATATGTGTGTATTTATTGCATTTTTTCCGTGATTTAAAGATTTTGTTGTTGATTATAATTATTGGAGGCAAAATAGGTTGAAGTTCCACGTGGCGGAAACGTGTGATTTTGTTGGATATGTGGGGTTCATTGTGTGTTCCACGTACTTAACTTTAATCTTAAGGATAACATAGCAAGCAATTTAAAGAAAGATTGGTGGAAGAAAGCGCGTTAATGGTGAGACCAATTCAAAAATTTGTGAGGTTTTGACTAAGTGCGTTTTAGAAGATTACGTATACATATACTTGACTTGTTAAAGAAGGGTTCATTCAAAGATAAGGGTTCAATTCAACAACATGTTCGTGTTTCTTGGGCTTTACACCTTCTCAAAAGATAAGGCGGTGGGAATATTAATATTGTAATAAAAAATAAAATATGAAGCTACATATTAATGTGTTGAGATCATAAATTTCTGGATTCACTCTGTAATTTCACAGCTCCAATAACGTCAAATTAATCAATTAATTTTAAATCAATTTGAACCATAGGTTTTGTCTTTTATATGTGTAAATTATGACAGAATTATATTACTCGAAGGAACCATGTAGAGTGAAAAATTGAAATCAAATTGAAGTGTTGAGAGGGAATAGTTTAAGAATTGAGACAACAATTGAAATGTAAAGATTTTAATAAGTAGAAAAGTTGTTATAATGTAAAGTATGAGGTAAAAATGTAACCCTTTTATATTTTGGGTTTGAAATGTTTGTAATTGGTTTATAAATAATTTTATTAAACTAACATTAAGGTATATACATGATAGATTTGTGTTTCCACTTTGTATACATTATAGATATATATTAGGCTACGCACAACACTTGGTTTTAATTAGGTTTTTTTTAGTAGTTATAATTTAGATAATAGTAATGGTTATTATTTATTATTGCTAGGTGAGAGCAAAAAGCACCAGTGGTCTAGTGGTAGAATAGTACCCTGCCACGGTACAGACCCGGGTTCGATTCCCGGCTGGTGCATTTTTTTGTGAGCTGTGTTGTGTTGAATGTCTTGTGATTCATCTTTTCCTTACATAGATGAAATAAATGTTCATCTGAGCTCTCTCTTTTGTGGGTTTCATTTTTTGGTCTTTGCTTCAGATTTTGCATTTAAATTTCATTGATCTTGAACTAATAATTTAAACCTTACAGGCTGGTGTCACTTCTCTGTCAAATGAGACAGTTGGAATATCAGAAGATGAGGGAAGGAAGGTGGAAGCAGTTGAAGGTTGAATATTATGAATCTTCTGGCCCACAACCAAGGTGTTTAAGCCTTAATAAGATGGGAAATAGAGTATTAAGCCATAATAGATCAAGTACACATTGTAAAAGTTTTGACTCACCATAAAATAACTTAGACTAAGTTAACTCATGTTTAATTCAATCCATAATAAGTTAACATATAGAAACAAAGTTTACTTACTTTAACATTCTAATACCTTTAAGCAATCAACAATGATTTTTATATGGTTAAAATTTAGACAAATTTGTATCTTGATTAATTTTGTCATTGATCTCTACACTTTAGTAATAATAACTATAAGATAAAATAATTCTTTACTAGAGCGAAATCATGTGCTAATTTCAATATAAAGGCCTAAATTCTTTTGAAAAGAATACCATGTTCTTTTGAACAATCTAACCAATACTAACTAGCTTAATTTTGCTGAAAATTAGGATGCTAGCGAAAATGGTGTAAGTTTGATTATACACATTCTCATCTTTAAAATAAAAATTTATTTTCATCATATTCAATAACGAAATTTGTGTCATTTTCATGTCTCTATTTTCGTCTAATATGAAATTTGTGTTTTATATCCGTATGTACGATGTGCTATGATTGACATATTTTGCCATTACAAGATGTAGTTTCCACATGTTTCTTGTTTGATTTTGAGACATTAAAAAGGATCAATAATGACGTTGTTTAGTCATCCAAATGTGGTATAAAATTTTAACCATTTGAGCTTGCAACACAAGGTGGTCACCATAGCAATCTTCTTAGAATTAAATTCCTTCAGGCTCATTTTAAAGCAATATTTTTTTCTTCTTTGTTTCGCCTCTTATGCAAACATTCTGGATATGTTGTGCACCAAAATATTAATAAATAATAGGAGACTGATAAGAAAAATTAAAGAATTTTTTTCTTAGTTTTTTCTCCAGTGTCCCTTGAGCTAACATACCAAATTTTGAGCACTCATGACCCAAATCAAGTAAAAATCTCTTCCAGTAATTTTCAAAGAGTCTCTCTTAGTAAAGTAAAGGAGATTCTTTGTTATATCAGGAATGTTGTTAGTTACTATTGTTCAACACATGGGATGCTTATGAATTAGTAAAAAAAATGTGTTGCTAATAGAATTGAAAGTTTACTGAATGAACACAACCATTGATACATTTAAAAAGGTATACATATAGGTAGAAAGAAACCAAAATATAGTACAGCTGGTTTAGTGGTAGAATAGTGCACTGCTGCATTGTAGTCCCAGCTTTGATTCTGAGCCGGTACTGAAGAAAACAAACTGTAATGGGGGTCCATCATTCTCCTGATTCCATGGATGATAGATAGATGATGCGTCTGAGCTCTATTATAATTATTGTCCTTTAATTTTCATCACTAACTTAAGTACCCTACCACGTTCCACATTTAGAAGCTTTGCATCTTATAACTGACACTTGAATTATTGGAGAAAGAAGACTGTCACATTTTTCTCATTCAACTAGGACATTGTGCTCAATAATTTCAATTAGAACTGGTAAAGGTAGGCAGGGTAGATATGGACAATTCAACTTATTTCATGACATTAACCACTGAACAACATTAAAGAACGATTTATTGCTCAGCAATCGGCTGGTGCAATAATGAGCCTTAAATATCAGCATCATTTATTTTGCAGCTCGTATGCATAATGTTAATTTCATTACCTTGCCAGTTGTCCTAGCATCTTATTCACATAGTTTCATGTTGTGTTTCATATCATGGTAATTTTATCTGGTAGCTTCATGCTATTTGGAAGCACAGTAATTTTAGTTATTGTGCATCATGCGATAAAGAAATGTCACTTGTTTTTTTTTTCTAAAGCAAGTAAAGGAACAAAAATATAGAATAAAGGGTAGTGGAAAAGGTGTGCCTTTTTAATTGAGGATTCCACTTAGTCCACTTCAAGGAATAAAGTAATAAACGAACTTGAACTATATGGAAACATGATGATTACAGGATTGTTAGAACTCATTATCTTTCACAACAGAGGCGCCAAATTATAAACTACTTAAAAAGGGTTGCTACCCTGTAACCAGGCAGTGACATTTTATCCATTTGAGTCACCTGCAGGTCTTTTATACATGTTCCTTGATCAAACTTTCAAGGTGTTGTTGAGGTTTCTCACTTGTGTAGTCACGGTTGACTTATGCAGAAGAGGCTGAAGAACAGACCTGGACTGGTGGTGATGCCAGTGAGGGTATCTCTATTCATTCAAAACACATTTACAATGCCATGGAGATGTTTAATCTTTCAGGTTGATTCAACTCCTTGCATGTTCAGGAATGAGGCGGCCACACAACTCTTCAGGTGCATTTGCCAGTTCTGCATTGTTTTCTTACATAAGCAACGCTTTTAAGATGTACCACGTAACCAAAATTCAAAAGTTCACACAATAAATTACCTTGAGATGTGAAGTTGAACAAAGGAGGTAGGGGTCGCCCATTTGGCAAGCATGCATTTGGATCCCGCAGATCGTCAAAAAATGGATGTGCACATGCAGCCAACTGCAAAAAGAAACAATTAGGACACAAGATTAACTACAGTGTTAACTATTTCCTCCCAACTACTATCTATACTTGGGCAGGTAATGAACAATTTTAAACATAAACAACTACTATCACATGTAAGAATGGTCCATCTTTCTTTGACCAGTGTAGCATACAAATGTAGCACGATTGAATGAATACATATTACGTAATCAAGATACAGTAGGTAACATTTAACTTACAGCAGTGCAACGTAGATTTGGAGAATATTGAAGAAGCCTTGACACCAGATCCACAGCTTCAGGTGGCATTCTCTTGTGAAAAACCTGGAGCATTTTTCAGTCAGGTCTGAATCATTTAGGAATTACATAGTACGTTAGCAGGCAAAAGCAGAGAAAGAATAGTTAACCTTGTGCCATGGGTGAGCTTTAATCTGAGGAAACTTAAATTCATTGTAGTTGGGATTCATGCACCTTATTTCTTCTCTGGTTGGAGTTCCCAAGATCTGTTGAAGTACAAAATAAAAGCCGAGATTGAAGAAACAAATATACCGACTGCAACTTTGAAAAGTAAATTCATAAGCCGAAACAAGAGGACCAGATATTAAAGAACACAGGAAAATGTACCTTTATTATCTCTACTAACTGATCAACCCCACTCTCACCAGGAAACAATGGCTGCAAATAGTACAAGATAGATCAGTTTAATTGGAAAGTTTCTAACAAAAAGCAAACTTAATGGATATTTAGAATTTTGACAACTGCTATAAAAGCTCCCAAACACGAGAAAGAGAGAGAAATAACAAAAAGGCCTTTTCCAACCAAGTTACATGGATCAAATGATCCCTTTGTTCTTCATGAACCAAATCCTCGGGAAGTCCAGAAAGTGTGTGCGTGAGAGAAGAAAAATAAACAGTCTTGCATGTGCTCACCTGTCCTAGAAGTAGCTCAGCTAAAACACAACCAACAGACCACATATCAATGGCTGTTGTGTATTCAGTTGCCCCAAATATAAGTTCTGGAGCTCTATAATATCGAGAGCAAATGTATGATATGTTGGGTTCACCGGGCACCTGAAAATGAAATAATATCATAAACCCAGGAGTATACCATCAAAAGATCTTCAGAAGAAGCTCATAGTCAGAAGGTAAAGAAACTTACCAACATCTTTGCACTCCCAAAATCACATATCTTTAACTGATGTGTCTGCGGATTTACCTATCATATACATAATGCATCACATGTCAAAGCAGTATAGTTACAAGTTCTAAGCAGATGAATCACATCACATGTTAAACAAGAGTGCAACATTGTTTGCTTTGCAGCCTCTTGTTTTCCTTCATAAATTGTTTACCACCCCACCTCCAAAATAAATTAATGGAGTTGAGCAATCCATACACCATAATAATCAATTGGAACACCCAAAGGGAAAGTCTTTGCATGTAACCAAAATATGGCAGAAATAAAAGAAACTTTTGAAAGATTAAACAGGAGAGAGGGAGTATCACTCAGGACAAACTGTTGAAATGCACATACCAGTAGATTCTGGGGTTTGATGTCACGGTGACAGACACCAATAACTTGATGTAAATAATTCAATGCACGGCATATCTACAAGATGGGAGTACCGTGACTAATCAATATGGACACAAATAAAATGCTCAAAGCAATTAACACGAATAGAAATCCTGCAGAAAAGTCAGAACAGATTCAACTGTCATCAACTCAATTACTAGACTTACCTGGTATGTATACAGTTGCACGTAAATCATGGGCATATGTTGGTGCATCCTAACATAGTGCTTTGAAACTTTATAGACAGTTTCAGGTACATACTCCAAAACCAGGTTAAGGTATAATTCATCTTTATCAGTGGTTGAAAAGAAGCAGTGCTTTAGTTTAACAACGTTTGGATGGTCAACTGTGCGCATAACCTGGAGTTCCCTATTCTTATATCTCTTGTCTTGCAGCACTTTCTTTATGGCAACTGCTTCACCAGTCTCAAGGCACTTAGCCTACAACAAATAAAGAACATTGTAACCCAACAGGTAACTGACAAGCCTGAAGAGCACAATGAAGTAGAGAACAACTACATTATAAAATGACTGCAAAACAATATAAATACCTGAAAAACGACACCAAAAGAACCAGTTCCAACCACACGTTCAGCCATGTATGAGATTGTCTGAAACCAATAAAATATAATTATACAAGTTATTAAAGTAACAAACCACTGTTAAGGTTTATAAATTATCATTTACCAGTGCAAATAAAGTGTACAAATGCAACAACCATAAAGTAATCACCTGTTTTGGTTGTCCATCCCGACCACCAATGGCAGTTGTTATTATTTGACCTGTTTCTGTTCCATTACCACTCACAACAGTTGCTTCCATATCCTGCACGCAGCAATTTTAGTAAAATCAACAACTGATGGCATTTAAAAAGATAAATGAACTTGTTAAACACAAAAGTAATTTGTTTTATGAGATGAAATTACTTATGTATTCACTTGTAGTGAACAAGAAATATCTAGATATGATTACACATATGTAGACTAACACAGAAGTGACCAAAATAGGCACAACTTGGGAGAGTGAGGAAAGATGAATGGCTTTAAATACCTTTTCATTGTTGTTCTTGCTTTTCTCATCTCTAATTTTCATTTCATTTAACTCTTTTGGAAGTTCGTCATAGCCGGACTTCTCAGTTCTAGCTGCTGTAGACACATCAGATGTGCCAACTGTAGTTTCTTTGAGTGCATCTACAGGCTGATCCTGATCTGTGCTTACTTTCTCAACAATATTTGTTTTCTCAACAGCCTTCACTTCAGTTTCTTGTTCAAACTTGGCTCTTTTCGAGTTAGAATCCCCTCCCTGAAAAGAAACAACTTGAACTTCACTTAAAACATCCACGACATGAGTTATTCCAAGAGTGTTAGTGGAGGGAAGAAAAGAGATTCACATTCCACATTGATACGACACAGTCAAATAAATTTCATTACTCCACCTTACTTCTGTCAGGTTTGTTATATTTAGGTTTCACCATAATTAAATAAAGAGCTTAATTACAAAAAACCAATTAAGTGAACAAACAAACAACTAGTACACGTCCCAAATCACTTCTTCTAGGTTAAACACCAACACCAAAATATAACCTATCTGTAAAGTTCAATTTATCACTTAATCTCAGTAATGTATTTTGCAATGTAGGCAAAGCTTCCATTTTAATAGACACGTAACTGACCTGTGTCAAGATTATGTTTACATAGAAAAACAGCAAATGAGGATATGCCTCAGATGCAGACTATATATAGTAAGATCATAAATCTCGTTAATCACATCACCTAAATCTTCCAAAAAAAAGGAAAGAAAATATCTACAATCACCGGTACTGAGAAAAAAGGGGGCAAACATTCACATACATGTAAGATAATAACATAAAAAAAAAATGGTAACTAAAAAATATAGCATAACAGACAAATTAAAAAAAAATAACAACCCAGAAAATATTTCCAAAAAATAGAGGAAACTTTCCAAAGCAGCATCCTCAATAGTTCCAAAAAAATCCCAGAAACATAAAAAAAAAATAAAAAAAAAATATGATATCTCTCCCAGAACCTAGCTTCTTCCATTTTCCGAGCAACCAAACAAAAACAGTTCCCCTACCAAAATAATAATTAAAACAAAAACTTTTTTACCCTAGGAAAAGCATATCTTACAGGATCTGAAGAAATGGAAGTCCTCCCAGAAGCAATGCTCTTCAACCTTCGCATCATATTCATGGTTGCTGACTCCACTCACAACCCACCAATCCAAACCCTAAATTGCTCAAACCCCACCAGAAAAAATCGAAACTTTTCAAGATAGAAAAAAGAGAACCCCAACTTTCTCTCCCCACACCCCACTTCCCAGAAACCAAAGCTAGAAACAAATGAAAAACCAACACATCACAATCCTGTAAAAAAAAAAAAAACCCTCTCTCAGTCTCTCTCTCTCTCTAGATTCTCTCTCTCTTACTCAAATACAGAACTTCCCAGGTGGTCTCTTCAGTTTATTTATGTTAATGAAAAAAATTTCTCAAATTTCTGTGGTCAAACCCAATCATTCCACCTTCAAAATGTGTACCTCAGTCAAACGCGAAATCGTGGCCGTCAGTTAGTTATTGATGAAAGATGAACGGCAGTGATCTTCTGATTCGAGATAAAGTAAAGGTTGGGTTTGGTGGCTTGCGAATATGAAAATGCCCTTAGTTTTAATGTTTATTTACGAAATGGGATCATAGGTTCGGTGCTTAAACGGAATATCCTGTGCCTCATAAACTGTGTTCAAATTCTAATATAAACCAATCAGATTTGGAGAATGCCTTAGGATAAGTGTGTTTAATTAGGGTAATAATAATGTGCTAAAGAAAACCACATTTTTGGTAATAACCAGGAAGATAAAAAAAATAGATAAAAAGAAAAAAAAACCTACTTTCACTACAACTCTAATGTAGTAATTTATTTTCAGTTATTAAATTTGTTAGTTAAATATTATATTGTTTAATCTATAATTTTGTATATTTTAAAATACAATTTATATAAATTTTTTATTTTAAAATATAATTTATATTTTAAAATACAGAAATACTAAAACTGCAGTGAGCAAAATATAAAGTTCAATATTGTATTTAAACGTAACTCTTTTATGCATAACAATATAAGAAGATTTGCTAATATTTCTTCTAAAGATGTATTTGGATATACAAGTTAAAAGAAGTTTTAAGACTTTTTATATTGTAAATAAATAAAAAGTATAAAAAAAATAGATCCTAATATTAAATTTTAATTTAAGTTTTTTATTTTTAATAAAAATTATTTTATTATGTCATTTATTTTAACTTGAGAATTTTCATACAAAGTACAACATATTTTTGAACTGGATGTATGTTATGGCGAGAGTTCTTTTAAGAATTTTAGTAATGTGAGACATATGACAATGCTAAAAAACAACCATCATCATATCTTTAACATTAATTACCCAGAAAAAAAAGCCATAAGATGAATATGACAATTTCTCTACAATTGTTTTCTTGTATTAAGAAGTGGACTTTAAACTTAACTCAATCTCATAAAACCAGTTTATGAAGTGAGGTTTGCACTCACTTATATATTATGAAATGCTTTAATCTCTGGTGGATATGGAATATCCAACGCACACTCCTTACGCTGAGAATGACAGCTAAAATAGACTTATGAGGTGAGGTGAAGTTTGGGTGGTTCACGGTCCAATAGTGGGGTGGTCTGATAAGTCCAACAAACAATCGTTAGAATAGGCTCGAAATGACTTTGATATTAAGAAGTAAACTTTAAGCCTAACTCAAACTCATAAAACCGACTTATGAGGTGAGGTGAGGTTTGCATCCACTTATATACTATGAAATTTCTTAATCTCTAGTCGATGTGTGATCTCAAACATTTGTTATTAAATAATATTTCTATACTAGAGAAAAATTGACTAACTCCTACGACTATTTAAAAAGAAGTTAGAGTTTTTATGGAATAACTGATCTTTATAAGAAATCTATGAAAGATTTTGACATAATTGTCACTTATTTAAATGAAAACTAAGGATTTTGTTGACGAAAAAAAATATAATAATATTTTTAATTAAAATATTAATTTATTGATATATAAAGTGAATGTTTGGCATAATGTATAGTGTTAACATATCATCACCTTTTCATTTGTCTTTTTCGCATTATTCAATCTTTGTCTTTCTCATTCACATGACCCTTGATCACACTAATTTAGATCTTTCATGGTGGAATTGTTAGTTATAACAATCTAAACGGTTTTATTTGTATTCACTGTTGAACTGGGTACTATTAATACCTAGTCTTTCCTATTCTAAATGTATGTTTAGTTAGTATTGAATAATAAAGCTCTCTCTTTTCTCTTAGTCTCTCCTCTAAATCTTTTGTTCTTCCTCTATTCTTTTATGGTATCTAGAGCCAAAAAATGGCCTCATCATCCACCACTGAAACCAATCCTGAAATTTTTTCTTCCAAACCCGAAGCTCTTCTCCCTCATATATTTCATACCTCAATCCCTCTGAAACTGGATCCAGACAATTTCCTAGTCTGGCGACAGCAAGTTAATGCCACCCTTCAAAGTCTTGATCTCCTTCATTTTCTGGATGGTTCTTGCATTCCACCGCGCTTCATCTTTGTCGAAGGAGACTCTTCTCCCGCCGTTAATTCCAAATATATCCAGTATGATCGTCAGAATCAGGCAATCTTGGCCTGGTTATTAGCATCTATGACCGCAGGTATCCTAACTCAAATGGTTGGCATGGACTCCTCAAATGAAGTTTGGCACAAACTCTAGACCCATTATGCGTCTCAAACTTGTGCTCAAATAAAGAAACACAAACAGCAGTTGCGTACACCCAAGAAGGATCAATCTATTTCTACCTATCTTATTGACATCAAGAAAACTGTGGACCACTTGGCTGTTGTGGGTTGTCCCATCTCCACAGAAGATCACATTGAAGCTATTCTTGATGGGTTGTCCGATGAATATGATTCATTCATCACCTCTGTCACATCCTGTCTTGACCCGTATGTGGTAGCATATATTGAAGCTCTGCTTCTTGCTCAAGAAAGTCGTATTGAAAAGGCAAAACAGTCTGTTGATCACATTTTGCAGGCCAATGTGTCTTCTGTTCCATCTTCTTTCTCTCCTTACAACTCCAGTTCTGCCAATCATCACCTTTCCTTCTACCCTTTTGGTCATGGTAAACAACGGTTTTATTCTAAACCACGTTTTTCAACATCCAAGAACTTCACTAAGATACCATCTAACTTGTCTTTGTCTCGGGTGCAATGTCAAATTTGTGGAAAATATGGACACACTACCCTTCATTGTTGGCATAGGTTTGATTCTTCCACTCCCTCTCAAGTTACTGCTAACACTGCTCATTTTTCTACATCTCTTAGTGATGATGAACCTTCGATCCTCGGAACCCCCAATACTCTACATGACCCTCTTCGGTATCCTGATAGTGGTGCCTCCCATCATCTCACTGCTCACAATAACAATCTTTCAACCACAATCCCTTCATAGGTTCGGAAAAAGTTGTTGTAGGTAGTGGCTCACAACTCCCTATTACATTTATTGGCTCTGCCACTTATATTGATCTTAATACCCATAATACTTTTTCTATACAACATCTTCTGCATGTTCCTACTATATCTAAAAATTTGTTGAGTGTTTATAGGTTTGCACGTGATAATCACGTATTTTTTGAGTTCCATGCTAATGTTTGTCTTGTTAAACGTCAGGGAACCAACAAAATTATGCTTCAAGGCAAGCTTAAAGATGGTCTTTATATGTTTCCAAATCTTGTTCAAACTTCACCTTATTCTGCATACACTACTGCTATTACCACTAGCTCTTCTAAATATCATTTGTGGCACTCCCGGTTTGGGCAACCAAGAGTGATTCATCAAATTATGAAGATTTGTAATATACCTTTTACTGCTAAACGCGAATTCTGTGAATCTTGTGTTGTTGGCAAGTCCCATCAACTCCCTTTTACTGCTTCTTAAACTATATACTCTAAACCTTTACAACTTGTTTTCATTGACATTTGGGGGTTGTCTGCTACCCCTGTCACTAATGGTGCTAGTTACTATATTTCTTTTGTGGATGCCTACACGAGATATGTTTGGTTCTATTTAATTCACACTAAATCATAAGCACTCACTGTTTTCAAAACCTTCAATTATATGTTGAAAAACAAACTGGTTTTCAACTTTTAAGCATTCAAACTGACAATGCAAAAGAGTTTCTATATTTTAAATCTTTCCTATTTCCTAAGGTGTGAGTTATTACGGTTTGTAAGAACTTATTTATGGTGTATTGTCCAAGTCTCTCAGAATATAATAAGAAATTTTCGAATAATACCAAGAATATAAGCAAACAACTCTCTTAAAAAGTAAAAAACCTAGGATACCGATTTTTTTTTAAATGAAGAAGTGAAAAGGAGAAAGAAAACGTGAATTTATGTTTTTAGAACAAGGTGGATGCGCATATTTATTGTGTAGAAGAGAAACCAAACCAATGGAAAGAAGGAAGGAAAAAGATTCAATTTCCTATGCAACATTTTGAGATTCCCTCTAACAATTCCAAAACCAAACAAAAAATCACAAAAAAAAACACGGTCACTTCCATAAAGTTTTTTTTACACAATTTGTTATCCTTTTGCGATATCCTCATTGTTATATGAGGTCGGACCTTCCCAAAATTACTATCTCAAATTGAAGGTGATAATGAGTGACATAAATTTCATGGATAATGGATGGAATTACAAAATTAGTCTAACAAACTTCAAACATAAATTCGTTGTATTCTTTATTTTTATTTTTTTTTATCTAATTTAAAATTTTGATTTTTCCAAATCTTTGTATGATTTGAAAAGTTGCTAATGTTATATTTTAAATTATTACATCAGGTTTGTGTTGTTTTAGATTAGGCACATTTTTTATTTAATTTTGTCTAAACTTTTGATTTGGATTCTTCCTAATATTATATTATTTTGGTGGAATTGTTCTTTTTCTCCTTCATTCGTACCATTTTGCTTGCATATTCACTTGTTGCTCGTTAGTTTTTGCCAAAAAAATAATAATACTTTTTTATTTGTAAGCATGGACATTTATTTAAGAACCATTGCTTAATTTTAAGCAACTTCTACGTCCACGACAACTAGTTCTAACAACGCACGATACTTATTTTTAAAGCACGACCTAATTGTAGTTGCTCTTAGTTTGATTTGATCTAAGAAAAATGTGAAGAAAGGTGGGAAAAAAAATACGTGGATGCATGAATATATTTTTTTTTGCATAAAAGTGTGAGAAAAAAATAAATAAAATTTGTTGTTTAAAATTGAGAATTACATTTTCCCCCTCTAGGTTTTGCTCACTCCTTGTTGATAAACCCTTTTATGTTTGAATTAGATAATAAAGAATGATAGAAAAAAAAGTTGTTTAAATTATGTAAAAAAATTGGAAATGAGTAGAAAATGAAATATTTTTATTAATAAATGTATTTTATTTTATTTATTATTTTAACATATGGTTTTAATTATTATTATTATTATTTTAACAAAAAATTAATTATGGATATAAATATGTATAAATATTATTAAAATATTTATGAGATAATTGAATATATTGATTTTGAATGTGTTTCTTGTGATTGCTATAGGTAAAGATACAATGTATATTTCTTAAAAATATAATAATAAGAAGTAAGATAAATATTTTATTATTAATATTTCACATCAAATTAATTTATTTTTTTTGCACTTTGAAATTTCTTTTTCCAATTATACCGACTTTTAATTTTGCTTTCAAATTCCAACATACTTAGACAAAAAAATGATTTGATATAATGATTTTTTAAATAGAAATTAAATTTAAAATGTTTAAATTTATGAAAATATTAAAATAATATTCAATCTCTCTTTATTGTTCTTTATTTTCTGTCATCAATACTCAGATTTTTTTTAATTTGCATTAGGTATTAAAATATATTTATATATTAACTTTTTATTTCAAAACCGAGAGATTTTATGCCAAAAATAATACATCAAATAATGAATATTCTCTTAATTATTTAAAACAAAAACATTCTTTTATAATTTACTTATTCCAATTGTGCCAAGAATTCTAAGTCTTCCTTTGAAATTCTCATTCAATGATAGCTTCTCTTTCTTTTTCTTTTTTTTTCTTATCTTTATTCTTCATTCAAAGTCACTGACCCCATACTTATATTGTTTTGGTCAGTGGTCAATGATGACTCCATTTGAGTCTGTGTATCACAAAATTATTGGGTCTTTCTGACATGAAAAAGAGGGGATTTTTTTTGGACCCATATAATTTTTTTCATATTTATGGATATATAAAAATATTACTTTGAAAAAATATCTTCTAAATTATATAATTTAAAATTTATTTATTTAATATAAAATAAAAATTAGATTCTAAATTTTTTGAAATTTTTTTTTTTATAAAAAAGGTTTTTAGATTGTGTAATATTAAATTTTCACATAAATTTTATTTTAAAATTGTACAATTTCAAAGTTATTTTTTCATAAAAAAATACTCCCAATCAATTCATAACATAATAGATAGACAAGGATGTCTTTTAACTACTTTTATAGGATGTACATGAAAATTATGGGCTGCATAAAGAAATGGCCAACAAAAGATTGTAGCCCACAAATTACAATCAAATTTAGCCCAAATTATTCATGAATGGAGCCAACAATTGGATCTTTCTTAAGCCTGTTCATTATGGGGCAATTGCTTCCTGCACCATATCACTGCACCCAATCACAGGAGAAAAATCGAAAATACCCTTAAAAAAATGAGGTGCATATAAAATTGCATTCCGACCCCCTTTTCCACAACACAAAAATCTCTTCCGGATAAATTTTTTCGCAATGTATTATTTTCAGTTCTGGATTTTTTTATCCAGAATAGGATTTTAATTTTTTTTCTGGATTTTTATATCTGAAACACAAAAGTCTCTTCCAAATTTATTTTTACAGAATGCATTATTTTTAATTTCGGATTTTCATTTCCGGAATAAAGGGTATTTTTGGAATTTTTGAAATTATGTTGGGTGCAGGTTCAAAAGTGTTGGGTTCGATTACATTCTCTGGTCCAACACAAAAATCAAACAGAAGCCCAAGCAACTGATTTAAAAGAATAAATGAAAATGATTTTTTTTTTGTAGAAAACCATAAGGGGTCAATGTAAGCCAAGTATGATTACCATGAAATGAAAAAAAAAATAACTGGTTTCAGGTGATTATATAAAACATTTTCAGTTATTTCTAGAAGAAAATAAAAAAATGTTTTTTTTTATAAAGATATTAACTTATTTTGAAACTCTTCCATAATCTAAAATCAAAATTTCAATTTATATACAAACAAAAAGCAAGATTCAAATAAAAATAAATAAAATGTATGAATATGTCTTGAAACAAGCCGTTTGCAATGATTGTAATGACTTGCAACCTTCTTAGGTGGGATCTTTAATATTTTACTAAAAATGTAGAGAGTGGGTAATTTTCAAGGAAGAAAAAGAAGAATGCTTTTACTTCAAGTGTCTATCTTGTTTTTACTTATGTTTCTTACCAGGGTGTGTGCCAGCTTTTGAAAACTACAAATTTTGCTACCATTAATTAATGTGTTTGAGAGGTAAAAACATTTCAAATAGTATACAAGTAAACATAAATCTTATCTTATCTTATAAACTATTGAATTTGGGTTAATTAAGTTGAAGTTTAGGAACAAAATTGTGTTTGATTAAGGAATATATTATTTAAAAGTGTTGCTTACTTAATCCAAAATATCTTTTAACAACTTTTTCCTTAAATTTGAGAATCAAACTCTAACTGCATGCCTTTAACAAAGTTATAAATGTTATATTAAGTAACTTAGTACAAGGCATTGTATTTTGTTGATAGAGAAAATTTAAACTAGAAATACTTATCAATATAAAAAATTAAACTTTACTCTCTTTTCTTATTGGAAGAAACTTTCTAACATTCCTTAAGTCCCAAGACAACAAGCATGATCTCAATTACTGAAACTTTTGGGACAATTCCTTTTCCCATGTTTTTCTACTCCAAGAATATTTAGTGTTTTCCTTATGTTTATTGAAAGTATGGAGAAAAATATATGGTCCATAAGGCATGCAAGGAAGCAGCTATTGCAATAGCTAAGCCACTTGATTTTGTGGTATAGTGATCTTGGATTCCTAAATCTAAAGAAACACATAGCCAAGTTCTTAAAGATGAAGTAAGGGCATTGTTAGTAAAATGTTAAAGAAGAGTTTTATTTGTGTGTGTTTGGATTACTTAGAATAATGAATGGAGCACCTAAAAGGGCATGATAATTAATGGGTAAAGCTTTCAAGTGGGGTTTTTAGGACAATCCCATCAAAGTCACCTCATAGTGATCACATTGACATTTTGCAATAGGGTTTTGCAGATAGGAGGAGCTAATAATGTCTAAGTTGTAGTTTTCTAATCCCATCTAATACCTCCAAATGTTGCCATCATTGTCTTAACATAGTGTTTGAAGGGTGTGGGGAATGGTAGGACCCATGAGCATGTGTTAGAAAGAACATCATAACAGAAGGAAAAGAGGAGTTTGGGATTACACAAGAATGACAAAGAAAGGGTGGTGAGGTAGATGATCCAATATAGGAAGAAAGAGGCCCATAAGATAATGTCCTAAAGCCAGCAAAACTAAAAGGGCCAACTGCCATTCCCTCTTTCTGATACCCTTTCATTTTCTTGACTTTATTACCTTCGTCCACACCTACTACTATTGGGATTTCATGGATCACACCTCACGTGTATGCATCCCCCTTCTTTATGCATATATTCTTACAATCACAATAATAATCATCATCATGTGCATGCATCAAAATTAAAAGCAGAAAATGTGATTCATGGCAAAAGGGTCATGAGCTATATATACATATATATATGACCTAAGTTCAATCAAGTGTTGGATTGAGCTATAAGTTCCAAAGTGGGGTCCTTTTTATTATGTATATGTGCTAATGAATGAAAGGTAGGAAAATAGAGAAATGATATATTAACAAAAATTTCAGTGTAGAATTTCTTATTGGTAATATAAAGACAAGATATTTTTGTCATTTCACTGTAAGAAAATAATGAAATAAACCAGTTTTAAAAAAAAAAAATAATTAGTTATTATATTGATTAAATTAGAAAAAATAATTAGTTACTATATTGACTAAATTAGAAATCATTTTAAAGACTAAAAAGATTTTTGGTTTCTAAATTAGTTTATATTATTGTTAAATGATTTCTAAATTGGTATCTAATTAGTAACCAAGGTTTTAATTACCAATTATTTAGATTCCAAATTTGGTAGCAAAAACCTTGGTTGCTAATTAGATACACCAATTTAGAAACCATTTAACAATAATAAAAACTAATTTAGAAATCTTTTTTTTAGTCTCTAAAATGGTTTCTACTTTAATCATTATAGCAACTAATTATTTTTTGTCTCTAAAATTAGTTTCTATTTTATGATTTTCTTTTGTAGTGTTTTATGTAAAAATTGAAATTTTAGATAGAAAAATGAGGTTGTATTGTCAATTGTGACTTTATGCATGTATATGAGGCATAGATTTTTTGTTTGTTATTATTAGTGGTACTAGATGTATATTTTGAAATGGGTGAGATTGTATATATGTATGTGTTGTGAGAGATGGTGGGTAAAGTTGGTTGAATTGAAGCTTGATGGGGAGAGGCATAGAATAAAATGTGTTTAAAGTGAAAAAAGAGCATATCTCTAGGGCTTTGTTGGAGAGGTGGAGAAGGGAGGGCCCAAAGCTGTAGAATTGGGAGTCTGGGATTGTGGTGAAATGTCTACAATAATATTGGCAACGTGCATGAAGTCCATGCCATTGATTCAGTGGTAACATGCACCTTTGTCAATTGAAAGCAATTGAAACCTGAATGAGTAGGTGCACCAGAAGTGGCCAAAACACCTTTTTACCCACACATTCATGCTCACTGTTAAGATACACACTCATATCCATTATTCCACATTATTGCCAAATATCAAGTGTTCTTATCACTACAGATGGGACATATCAATTTCTTCACACCATCACTCACTTTCCAACTTACCATATCATCCTAATCTTCCAAACTTCACACTGTTTTTCAACAGTAACAAACTCATTACTAAAAAAATCACGAAATAGAAATTAATTTTGAGAAACAAAAAATAATTAGTTATTATAGTAACCAAATTAGATATTATTTTATATACTAAAAAAATTTTAATTTCTAAATTAGTTTCTATTATTGTTAAATAATTTTTAAATTGGTGTTTAATTAATTAGCAATCAAGATTTTTGCTATCAATTATTTAGATTCTAAATTTGGTAGCAAAATCATTGGTTGCCAATTAGACACCAACTTAAAAATCATTTAATAGTAATAAAAACTAACTTAAAAACAAAAAAATTTGTAGTCTCTAAAATGGTCTCTAATCTAGTCACTATAACAACTAATTATTTTTTGTTTTTAAAAATTGGTTTCTATTTTATGATTTTATTTTTGTGTTTTGTGAGAATATTTCTTATAAAAGTATGAGATCAACATGCATCCATTGTGAAATGGGAATAGTGAATTTGATTTTATATATCTGAAAACTCTTGTTTGCTTTGAGAAGAAAATGACTATCTATATTAATGCAATATTTAAACTTTTATGTGACATTAATGGAGGAAGATAAATTACACGTGTGTAGTCTACATCATATTGAAATCTATTAAATTAGGATAGCATTTCATTCAAATATTTAAAGTAATTATATGTAGTTAAGATAGAAGTGCAAAATTTTCTCTCTCCTTATTTATGTTAGAACCAGTTCGTATTATTGGATCCTCTATGTTAATTTTATGTACACTTCCTTTGTAATTATTATTATAACTATATGGTATCATTAAGCAACATTTGTCAACCTTAGTTATAAGAGTAGTAAAACAGAGGTGTCATAATTGATTATATTCCTTAAAATCATTTCAAAATTAAAAAACGAAATAATTATTTTGTTTTCAATGTGAAATTAGAATAAATTATGGAAGAAGTAAATACAATATAAATTATAATTTAAACTAGGTCAATCCAATAAAAACTAATGATGATGATGTGTATGAATATAAAAGGGTTTTATTAATGCAAACGAGAATAATGAGATTGAATCGTTTTTATGTTATCTTTTTTAGAGATTGACTTTATAAAAAGTTCTTGTGCTTTACTTTTTTTCTTTATTTAGTTTTTTCATTTTCTTAAACCTCATTGTAGTCATTTACGTTACTCATGAAAGTTTAAAATATATACTATCATATCATATCATATATTTTACATTCCCATTTTTACATCATTTCACATTATTTTTAAGTGCACCATACTTTTTAAATTAAATCCATCATAGTCAAATATTTAATTAAGTAATAAAACAAAATGTACTTAATTTTTTTTAATATAAATAAAATTTGGTGTATTATCTCAATTTATAAAAAATTAATGAATCTTTCTACGTTATTCAATTACACAATTCAAAATTTAATAAAATGATTAACAACATTTAAGAAAATATCTTCTATTTTTTTCAAACCAAATATAAAAAAAATCAATTCATCCATATAATTACATTCATAATATATAATATAGAAGTGATATCAAACTCAATATCAATATTACTATGATGGGTGAATTGTTTAAACAAGAGGGAAGTGAATTGTTTATGAAAGATTTTCGCAAATATTAAAGGTAGATTGAAAGACAATGAGAAATTAATCAATTAGAAATCACTTCAGTCAAGTTCAAAACTGTTTTTAATGTGATTGCAGAAAATCGACTGGTTGTTTTTGTGAAACAATCGGTTGTTTATACTAGCAGTATTAAAAATCAAAGCAAAAACAGTTTCAAAAGAGAGAAAAGATAGAGAAATTAACACAGAGAGTTTTATACTGGTTCACTCTTTACCAAAAGCTACATCGAATCCTCAGCAACCACTGAGAATTCACCAAGCAATAAAAAAAAACCTTGATTACACACACAACACACCAAAGTGGTGATCTTGAACCCTTCAAGAACACACACCACCTTTGACAAATACACCACAGATTTCAGAACAACCTCTGAATCTACACAACAACAATTCTCACAGAAATACATTAGTCAAGAGAGAAGGAATGGAGTACACCTAGGTACAATCACAAATTAAATCAAAGTTAATACATCACAATCCTATTTCACTCTTAGAAAAGATCCAAAGCTTTTAGCAATCTTGGAAGAACTATTTTGAATGATTTCTCTTGAATTCATTAAGACCAAGAGCGTAAAAAAGCTTATTTAAACTCCAATCAATTGGTCAAAACATTTAATGCAAGAGCCAAAATAGTTTAAATCATTTAGAATAGATTAAAGTCATTTAACATAATTTTGTTAAGGTTTTCAGAAAATCAATCGATTGAAAACACGAATCAATCGATTGAAGTGGTTTGACAACAAAGTCAACCAAAGTCAAGCTTTTTCAAATCCTTTTCAAAATACACTAAGTGTAAAACAACCGGTTGAATCGAACTTTCAAGAGGTTGATTTTTCACTTTCCTTTGAAAACACATCTTTTTCAAAAGGATTAAAGTCAAATAACCTTGGATCATCAATTAAAGTGTATTAACAAATTCAACTACTTTAGACACACACACAACCTACAACAAAGATCTTCATGCATTCCACTTGGATTTGGAGATATTAAAGCACCTTGTTTAACACAATGTAAACTCTGATAAGATGGATCAACCGATCCTAGCGAACACTTTGACTTCTATACGATATAGTTGAGTTTATACATTGTCGACGACATAGTAATGTGTAAACTCTTCCCAATATCCCTAAAGGTAGGAACCCTCAATTGGTTTATCTGACTCCCCCTTTGTCAAACCAAGTTTGGAACATAATTCGCAACAAGTTGACTTCACCACCTCATCTCAATAGCCCTTGCAAATATTCACCAAGAGAAGGGAGAGTCGTTGTGTTCATTCATGGAAAGGTCCGGGAAGATAACTTTAACTATCTGAAACCTTAATCCCAAAATGGCCATGCACCACATCGTAACTACCCTAAGGCTTGGACCTTTTGTCGATAGCCTATGGAAGAAGTCAGCCAACGACCTGGACGAGCTACAAAAGAGGGCTACAAAATTCATCCAGTTGGAAGAGTTACGTGAGTTTAGAAACAATGCTCAGATTGATATGGACTCAAACAAGAAAGAGACTGAGAAGTAAGGTTGACATCAAAGTTATAACAAGAGAGAAAATTAGGAGACGAAAAGAGAAAAGGAGGAAGTCGAGAAGATACAATTCAAAGGTAAATCCAAGAGCCTTTTATCAAGGTGATCTCGTGTGGCAAATGCACAATAATGCAAGAAAAATGAAGGGAAGTTCTCAATCAATTGGGAGGGACCTTTTTGGATCTAGAACGAAGCCAAAAATGGAGTTTACAGGATAAACCATCTATTTGGTAAGACAATGTCGAGAATCTAGAACCCTACTCACTTGAAAATTTTATTTTAGTTGATAGTTATTTTGCTTGTAATGTAACCACCATGGTGTACTCTTTCCTCACTCGACCTTTTTTCCCTAAGAGGATTTTAGCTGAGAAGGTTTTAACAAGACACCCAATGAAATTGATTTGTTTAGGACTCTTAGAGACAGTTACCAATATTTGAGTTAAGCATTAACGGAGATGCTTTACACCAGCGTGAACCGACACACTTGAAGACTTGTATCAACCAGAATGCAAAGGCCAAGCATCAACTGAGATGCCACAGGCCAGCGTGAACCAACACACTTGAAGACTTGCATCAACTATAAGGTGCAAAGGTCAAGCATCAACCAAAATGCTCTAGGCTAGTGTGAACCCACACTTAAGAGTTGCATCAACCAAGATGCAAAGGCCAAACATCAATCGAGATGCTTTAGACCAACGTGAACCAACATGTTTGAAGATTTGCATCAACCGCGATGCAGAGGCCAAGCATCAATCGATATGCTCTAGGCTAGTGTGAACCAACACACTTGAAGACTTACATCAACCAAGATGCAAAGGAAAAAGATCAACCTAGATGTTCTTGGCATGAACCACCATGCACTTAGATTTACATCAACCACGATGTCAAAGCAAAACACCAAGCTAGATGTTATCGGTATGAACCAACATGTACTTGACTTTACATCGACCATGATGTCAAAACAAAACATCAACCTAGATGTTCTCAGCACCAAACTAGATGTTCTTGATATGAACCAACATGCACTCGACTTTACATCAACCACGATTTCAAAGCAAAGCATCAATCTAGATGTTCTTGGCATAATCGAGTACGAAGTTTTTTATCACCCACAATGTAAAAACCAAGGCACTATCCATAAGATACGAAAATGACTCTACAACGAATAAAAACTAAGAACATACAAGTCTAAAGGTCACTCCATTTTCCAACTGTTAGATCAATCCCCATCCAACGACTATGATGACCTCGTAATGAATCTCGAAAACACAAATCCTACCAAAACGTAGAAGCTTCTAGACTCTTCAAAACCTTTGTCCAATCAAGCTTGTGAGTCTAGTGTATGGATAGATAACATAGTACATCTCTGCACCATCAGGACCACCCAAACAAGATAAAATTTTCTTGCAAATAATTAACTAACAATTCAACTCTAAAAAGCAAAAATCTTATCGAGTTTGGGGGACTAGTATACCATTCGTGGTTGAACGCCTTACGAAATATATGATTGAAATCATTCAAGAAGTCTAGTCAAATACACATCAGGAAATTGAGAAACGCCCTCTCAAGGTGTATTATTAGAGCATAATCAAAGTGTACAAAATAACTACCTAATACAAGGATTAACTCGGTAACTCCTGTTAAACCTGACCCACTATCATATGTCTATCTTGATTCTATAAATACGTACTCCAATACAAGACAAATATGCATATTTATCAACATTTATTATCTCTAACCACCAAATATTGAGAACTGACTTGAACATCAGAGGACCTTTAAAAAATATCCCTCCAACTAACAATTGAGTACTATGCGGAGCCGACAGCCAGAAAATCAAAGGACGAACACAACAATGAAGACAAGACCTTCCAAACTCTTACAAGAACATGATACATCCACATCCTCAAATACTTCAAAATACATTTATTCAATCACAATAGCTATCTCTACTAAAAAAAATATTTATTATCTTTATATAAGTGTTACTTTGTTATATACTTAATTGTGTTTAATTGTGTATGTGTTACCAATGTCTTTCTTCAAAACAGATAAAAATATTTATGTTATACATTTTATACGTAATTATTACCATCTTACAAAATTTTATGATTAAAGTTAATATTTTACTATCTTTTGTTTTCAATTTTTATATATTTTATTAATCTATCAAATATTTAAAAGTTTGTTGACGTGCATATTGATAAGCTTTCTTCTTGACTATGTCCTTACTTTCAGGCTTTCACTTGTCCAACCATGAATTCCAATCTTAAGTTAGGTTTTCTATTTTCAACTCATATCATACACATAATCTTTCACTTTCTCTTCTTTGATTTGAAATAAAACACCATGTATCTCTATTTCCAACTTTAAATATACGTACCTCGTCTTCACAACAAAATTTCACGTAAATCTACAATATAGAAGGACACAATCTCCATCTTACAAATTAATTTTATAAAAGTAAACTATACTTAATTTTATTTTTTAGTAATATATTTAATATTAACTACATTAGATAAAGAGATTTTTTATAAAATAAATAAAAAAATTTAACTCATTTAATAAATATAACAACAATCTTTTCCTTAATAATCACTGTAGCAATTCCTCTTTTTATAATAATTGAGCTAAGAATAAAATTTTAATACTAATTATTGAATTCATAATTTATTATTAAATAAAGAAACTATAATTAATATTATGAATTTAATTTACACTCATCTTACCAAATTAAATCATATCTGGTTTCCTAGATTTTTCCTTTTGTAGTTTCTCTAATTAAAAAATCACTTAAAAAAATAAAATAAGTTAGGGATGACATTTTAATCACATGTCATTTTCTAATACAGACAAAAAAGGGATGTGCTTTTAATCACATGTCATTTTCCAATACAGGCAAAAAGGATGAGTGATTTCAATATCTTACCTCAAATTTTCATTGCTATGCCTTCATTTTTTTTATTATGGGTTCTATGATTATTAAAAGATGCTTTATACTTATTTATTATTCTGCATATATAGGATTTAAACTGAAGACTAATTGTTACACTTAAATGATCTTCCATCATATGATCTACACTTCAAAGATTAATAACTTTACCTTAATCCTTACTTTTCTTTTTATGTTCCTTTTGGAAGTCACTATGAATAAACTTTAGTTATACTAAAAATAGTTTGAACATCCTAATACGGCATTTATTTTACTTAATAAAAAGTGTACAAATCTTTTTAGTTTAAGAACAAATATGTTCATAAAGGAATTAGAAAAATTATTCTCTTATGGTAAATGTTTTCGAATGGAGTTCAGGCATGAAGAACGATTCAAGCTGCTCCTCTACTTCATTGGTCGGTCGGTCTGAATTTCTATTTTTCTTTAAACAAGCTCTTTGTTCTCCTCGTCTCCGTATGCCTCTCGGTCTCCACAAAGTCTAGACTCGGATGGTACTTGTAAAAGCCACTCTGACGCTCAAGTCAGATTTAGTATAATGACGTACCTAGTTTTTGGATTTTGTGCCTATTTATATGATTCTGATGAGTCTTTCTTATTAAGCCAGGTTAGAAAGTTGGATTATGTTTAGAAATATATTACCTAACTTTTGATTGCTAATTAGCCTCACTAATTCAGCTTAAATATAATTGGCTTTGTGATATCGGTCGACATAATGATTGGGTACCAAGTTATAATCTCGATCATGCGGGTCCTCCTAATACACTAATTTTTTTTATTTTAAATCCTTATCTACCACGAAATTTAAAGGAAGAAAAAATCTATTGTATATTTGATTTACCTTTATCTAAACCAGCAATTGAAAAATACAACATTCCAAATCTTGCTTTAAAAAATATCTCTTGTAATGGAATTTGTATTACGATAGTTTTAAAAAAGATCGGAATGTTTTATTTTTATTATAATAATATGTTATGATAGAGACTATATTTTTGAAACTGTCGCAATATATTATAATAACAAGAATTAAGTTTTAAAACTATTTTAAAAAATATCGTAATATGTATCAGAGGAAAGTTAAATAAAATAGCACTACTCAATCCAATAAGAACACCTTCGAGCTATGGTTAGTGTTTCAAGTTAAAGAAAAATTGTATTTTTTTTTTATTTCTTCAAAGAGTTTGGGCATTAAAGAGCTCTCTGGATGCTAAAATTATGATCAGTTCTCTCTCTTCCCAATATTTATCAATCAATCATTATCATAATGCTTAAATTAAATATCTTATCATAATAGCCAACACACACAAGAAGTTCTATGATAATATATTTTTGGTTATGAAGAAATAGAAAAAAGGTGAAAATAAAAGTAATAATAGTTGTTTGATGAGAAAAAAAATGAATATTTTCTATAAAAATTAATTATGTTAGATGCAACTGTGTATAAGGTTGAAATAATATAATTTGAAAAGTTAATTTAGAGTGTATGAAACATAGTATTGAAAAAGAAGGTAGAAAGCTAAGGATGGACAGAGGTAACGGATTAACATCAAATCAAAGGGGTCATGGTGCCAAAACGGCGTTATCTTGAAGAATCCCTATTCTTGTGTTCTCTGTCAGATAATGTTCCTAGCTAAGGTGGTCGTGTTATATCGTTATTGGAAGAATCAACAAATTGCATTAAATGATGCCAACGCTTCCTCCAACACCTTCTGCACACTCATTTAATGCATACCAGACACACAACACAGATCATTTTTATTATTTTCCAACTACTATTTAGCTCATATATTATTATATAATTCTATTACTATTTTTACAAAATAAAAACAATTAACCAAAATCATAATACCATATAATTATCAAGTTTCAACATTCTTCAAGGAAAAGTAAAAATAACATTTTAACTAAAATAAATACTAAAAAACCTTTTATTTTATGTTTTTCCCAAAAGGTCGACCCGAGTCAATACCCGAACCACGACCCTTGCCTTGTGCTAAGGAACCTCACCCGACCCGCTCCGGATCCTTACCACCATGCAAGGAGCTTTTTCTTTTGTTTCCAAGCGCGGTTCGTTCTTGACTCAAACAACCATCCGTCATTCGCACGCGCCACCCATTACACATTTCAATGTCTACTAAGTTAACTTTCAAAATCATAACAAATGAAGAAAAAAAAAAAAAACCACACTCACGTGACTGGAGATGACAATGACATTATCGATCACGTGATGGTGATGGCTATGGTTAACTTTCGCAGTGCAGGGCAGCTTTGATCTTTTGAACGGTGCATGATATGAGGTTGTTCACGGTTTCCACGGACTCTACTGTGAGCTTGGCTGTAGGAAGACTATTCACAAGGATCTGAAACGCCACCGTTAAGAGGGACCCACTCACACGCGCCCCACCATTATCACCACCATTTGCTGTGGTAGTAGTGCCATTCTGTGACCCACGAGACCCGGGCCCATCTGGAACAATAGCAAACCCTGAAGGTAGCAATGCCACGTAAGCCGAATCACCACCGTTCATTACCACGTGCATGGCCGGGATATCCACCGGCGCGTACACCACAAGTGACCCCGCCTCGTCTATGCATGTCTCCTGTAGTATCAGCATGCTACTCTGGTTCGAGTTTATGGCCTACAAAAATAAAAATTCATTAAAACCCAGTTCAAAGTGAGATAATATAATATAACTACTGTGTTGTCATTTTCGAGAAGCTGGTCAAACCTGTTTCCAATTTTTTTTGTTTAACTTTTTTTTTTAGTTTTTGTTTATTTTAAAAAATTGAATAAAAAAGCAATGAAGTCAGAAACCCATGCAGGTGACTATCCCCTATATTTTGACTTTTTTTATTTTATTTTATTTTAGTGATTCATAAAAATCTGCCTTCATTGATACTTCCAAAATTTCCATCCTTGTCCTTCTCAAAGATTCAACAGCTCTCATCCAAATACTAAACGACAATAAACACCATATCCCATCTAAAAACTAGTGAAAACAAAACATTAACACAACCTTTGCATGGCCTAACAAAGAAATTATTGCAAAACAAAAACTAGGAGGAATTAAATTGTTTGAGATGATAGAAGGAGAGAGAAGAAGCATACACTAGCTCGCAGGAGAGAGACGCAGTTGCCGTGGTCTTGGCCCTTGGCAATATGGGCCATCTCTTGCATGGGCCCACCGTTGGAGAGTATGTCCCACTCGCTTCGCAGGCGCTCGTCGCGGAGAAAGTCGAAGAGCCTCTGGGGCGACACAGGGAGCCACACGGAGGTGGCGGCACTCAGCACAATCCCCGGCGGCTCGCCGGGATCATCCACGCTCTTCCGCGTCATCACCCTCACGTCCTCATCCACGTTCCCAGGGTTGAGCTTGTTCCACTTGTGCACCGTGGAGGCACACACACCGGCGCAGAAGTTGTTGGTCATTCGCTGCGCCAGCTTCACCATGCTCCGCCTCCCCCCCGCCGTTATTGCTGCACCCACCATCAAATCATGAATCTTAACAACAAAATCTTTGTGATCAACTTGAGTTATGTAAAAAAGATTTATCTTTTACAATGCCCATATTAAAATACCTGAATGGTCTCTAGAGGGTGCTGCTGAGGACATTAAGATCGCAAGACACTCGCATTGGCGTTGAAGGGTAGCCACCCAACGTTGAGCACCGAACCCCATTCCCGAGCTTAACAATGGCCTATAAACCTGGTGAACTTGGCTCTCATCGTATTCTGCATGCTCCACCCATGTCACCTTCAAACCAAATGTAACCAACCATGTCAAAAATTTCATGCATGTTTCAAAACTACTATTCGGGTGATTAATTAATTAATTAAGTGCATCTCATGTTGACTGATTGAATTGTATGTATAATAATATAAGGTTATATATGTTGGTTCATGGCGTCACTGATAATACAAAAATGTTTAAAAGCAAATCTTGGAAAAGCCTGAAGACTGGGTTTAGCAACAGACATAGGTATCTCTCATGGACCTCGACAAGTACATAAAATATTGGTACTATATAAAGTCAAGATGCAGTATTTACAGGAGCAACAGGTACCGTGAGCATCGAGATTTACCACCAAACAAAAACTCAGAGGAAACAGACAAAGTACTTAGTCTCTCATTTTTTACTCCAAGGATTTCATTCAATATTATATGTAACAGCCCTATAGGTCTGGAACTAGACCACATTCGATCTCGTGAATTAAATAATGCTAGAAGATACTCACTATGTGGCGTCAAAGATTGGAATAGAAACATCATATGTATTGTTTATAGAATCAAAAAGTGCGTGCAAGATTATAAGGCCAATTTCACACAAATGGATATCTTATTAATGTGTTCAAGATGCATAAATTTAAGTGACGGAGACTTTTGTGAATAAATTAATGGATTGATTTGGATTTTATACCACAGGGAATACTCTATTCCAAAACTAACACTATTATCTTATAAGGAATCTATACATAGATTAAAAAAATTATCAGTTGATAGTTGAGATAGTTATAAATTAAGTATTTAGGCAATCACTGGCTTGGAAGATTAAAAAGAATTTCCAGGTCTTGGATTTCTGAAATGGTAATAATTAAAAAATGTGGAGGAGCACCATTCAAAGAGTCTATGGGATTGAAGATCAAATGTTGAAAATTCCACATTGAAATATAATTGTTAAATTGAGACAAGGAGAAGCATCCTTCTCTGCTGCAATGATATTATGTAAACTTTTGGAAAAATGAAACGAATTTTGTATGAAAATCATCACTGACAGAATAGTTATATAGAGAGTAGTCCCTAGACTAGCTAAGTTACTTCGAAACAGGAGCTTCGAAAAGCAAAGCCCCGCGATTCCTTGGCATGGTGTTTTGTTTCTCTTGAATATTCTGTACTTAGCTCTTACGATCCAGTAACTTCCATGAACAAATGTAATTAAAAACAAAGGGAGAGATACCCACTTCAGAAGTCATAACAAATTCAACAAAAACATGAAAGCTATTAAATATTAGTGTATAGTTTGGTAACAGTGGCTGCATGGTCAATAGTTTCCATGTATATAGAAGAAATAATGTTGGGAACACTAAGTATGGAGAATATAAATAATTTTTGCCGTCTTAAAAAAGATTAGGATTCTTAACAAAAACAGTATATTTTTACAATATTTTTTTGTAAAATTGCCCTCCCTTCTTCTGACTTTTTTATGCTAAGGTAGTAGTGTAATCATTACTTTCTTTTGTTTTCTAAAGACTAGGGAGCAGCTATATCCAAACATTAGAGTTAGAACAGAATCATCCGTCACTAAAAACAAGAAAGAGTATTTTCAATTTACCTTGGAGTAACCATTGGGCATGTCTTGCACAACACAACCAGAAGGAAGCCTCCTACAGTTGACAAAACTGGGTGGTGCTCCTGAACTTTCTCTGATGCTATCAATGGACACATCCACCACTGCCCAAACCCCTTCTGCGTGCTGCTTGCAAAACCTTAGGAAATTGACCTCACGAACAGGAACCAAAGGCGAAAGAACTTGAAGTTCAGCATGCATCTGAGCACCAAATTTAAAGGGTCAAAAACCAAAATGTCACCCCATTTCCCTTCACTGAGAAACGATAAAAAAACTTGCAAGAAAATAAACCAAACTTACTAATTGAAGTGCTCCATTTCTTGTTCCATTTATTCCATTAGATATCACTTCAGCAGTGGAGGTTCTCGCAATGATACAAGGAAACATCTCTGCCCATCGATTCTGTTGAGGCATAGTACAATTCAGTTATGCATTTGCAGGTGCATTTTCAACATTTGATCATTTTGTTAAGTTTAGATGTAATACTTTACGTGCTTCATACACTATTTTGCAATTGAAATTGGAGTTTAATGAGATAAATTTTCATTTAGCTTACCGCGTCCATGAGAGTCTCGACAAGAGCCAAACTGTTAATGATGACCATCCCATTTTCCCTAGATGCGTCAGACACAAACCCATTGGGTCTCAAACCAATACAAGGAGTGAAAGTCCTGACGTACTCCTCATGGTTCATAATTTCCCTCCCACCTTCAACATTCCTTACCCAAAGAGGCTCCCCAGCTTGAGCCATCTTCACCAACTCATCCATGGCAGCCAAAGCGAGCTCAAGAAACATGGACCTCTCGATGGACCTATCAAACCCACCCACAACAGAAGTTGGTCTAGTACTCGAGGGAGACACCATAGCCAAAGGGTTGTTAGACACAGACATAGACATTCCCATTCCAAAATCTTGTCCCAAAGGCATTGTAGTGCTCATGCTGATTCCACCAAACCCGTTCCCCCCAACGCCAAGCTCCAAACTTGAATTCGGTAACGAAGAAACGGGGCGACCCAGAAACTTGCCCGTGAGTGCACACACGCGATCGAGCTCGTCCTTCAACCGGGCATTCTCAATCCGAAGGTGCTGCTCCTCCAGCGAAATCTCGCCGATGATGGCAGGGCCACCGCAATTGGAGCACATGGGGTTCCTCATTGCATCCCTGATAGACATGTTCTCCGCTCTCAGCTTGTCGTTCTCTTGCCTCAGCAAAGTGTTCTCGTGCCGCTCCAACTGGGTCTGGTACAACCGTACGTAGAAGGAAAAAGTTTCAAACTGCATCAGAAAACCTCAAAAAGGAAGAAAAGGAGGGTGAAAGTGACTTGGTGAGAGTTTGAAGCGTGTCACACCTTCATTTGGGTTCTACGGTTTTGGAACCAAAACTTCACCTGTCGAGTTTCCAAGGACAGCCTCTTGCTAAGTTCGAGCCTTTGCTTCTCGTCTGGATGAGGACACTCCTTGAACAATCTAAACCCCATTAAAAAAAAACAAAAAATCATCCACCATTCAAATCACAAATTACATACATGTACATGTACAACGTGTTTAGGAAGTAAGAAACTGTTTTGGAACCAAGGTTATAACTATCCGCTTCTTAGAATTACATGTATGAGATGTGAAGATGTAGAAACAAACATGTTAGTAATTATAAGAGTGAAGAAGAAGAGAGGGGATGAATTGTGTGAAAATGAAAATGAAAATACGCTTCAAGTTCTTGTATCTGCTGAGGTGTGTGTCGGTGATAGCGTTTTTTCCTCGGAGGGTTGTCGGCGGCGTCTTGTTCATCGCCGGAAGCGCCGTCGATGTTGTCGCTGCCAGATCTGCTTTCATGTTCTTCTTCTCTGCTTCTTCGCAAACCATTTGGTTCGAAGCTATTCTCCACCATTCTATTCACATCTTCCTGTCCGTCTATATTAGTTTGCTGCTTTTTGTTTATTTTTCGCAAACAAGAAAGGAAACGAAATAAGGAAACACAGTACAACATGGTACCAACACGTTAGATTATAAAGTAAAGTAACAAGATCTCTCACAAGTGCCAGAGATAGTCCTGGAGAGTTGAACATGGATTTGGCCAAGGTGGGAGTGGTGGTCACGAGGCGGGGCTGAGAGATTGCACCAAAGGGCATTCTATCGTCGTTGTTGTTGTTGGTATGGTTGGTGGTGGTAACGTCGTTGTAAGGAATATCCGAAACGTCGTTTCTGGCACTGCCACTACCTGATTTGTTTTCAAGAAAACCCCCAAAACTCATCAAAGAAGCCACTTTTCCTTCAACAAAAGTACCCGAAACAAGCCTAAATTTGCCTAAATATTTTACCCTCAAACCCCTTGAACTCACTTATCGCTTCGTTAGTGAGAATTCAGGCGTCAATTAGCTACCCCAAAAATTTGAAACCCAAGAAAGACTCAAAAGATGAACTGGGTCGGTCAGAAACAGACTTATATACTCTGGAAGAGTGATCAAAGGAGAAACTTTCAAGGTAAGGGGAAAAGAATAGAGACAGAGAGATAGAGGAGACAAAAGGATAAAACCCCAATGTCTCAGCTTTCTCTCTGTAGCCGAAAGAAAAAAAAAACGCTGTCTTTTTCTTTTCTTCTATTATTTGTAGAGAAAGAAAGGAAGCCTAAAAACCCTTATGCTATTCCCTCTTCGTTCTCTAACCCTCTCTTAGTAGTGACCCTTTGAGAGTGGCACAGGCACAGCTGAATGGTAGCTTCAATCCATTGGCTTGGGGTTAAATGGAAAAAGGATATAAGAACCCTACTGTCTTTGCGTGTGTGTGCCTCATTCTCTGCATGCTTGACTCTTGTAAAGCCTAAACAGAAAAAGACAGAAAAAAAGAAAATGATGCAGATTTTAATTACAGTTTTAACTAAGTAAATATTTATATTTAATCTATGGAAGTTCTTGAAGTGAGAGTCGAGTTTTAATCAAAAGCTTTTGTATTTGACTTTTGTAATGGAAAAACAGTATGCTACTATACTGTGTTAAGGAAAAGGGTTGAAGAGGGAAGAAAATGAAATGGTTATAGATTTGGGAAGAGAGTGTGGGGTGAGGGAAAAAGTGAAGATAAAACTTAAGGTGTGGACTATTGGAAGCCTTACAAATAGATGGATCCAAAAAGGGTGGGTTGACTCTTACTGTGATGGCTCATACTATTTGCACAGTATCCCCAGAAAGCCTGTGAGTGACTGTGAAAATTGCAAAGTGGCTTTTTGATGACTTTTTGTGGAGATGAAAGTAAACCAAGTTTACAATGATAGGGTCCTATGGTGTGTGTGTGTGCGCTTGGCATCAGATCCATGGGATGGGACTCTTTCACAGAAATCTCAACCTTTCTTCACAGACCGTCCTAGGGATTCTCAATAATTGGACTAACCTTCCTTTAATCACTCCTAAGGACACCACTTTACACTTTTCTCCCTTCCTTTTATTTTTATTTTTTTTAATCAATCTCAAATTAATTCTCATCAAATACACCCTTTTTAAAAATATATATTTTTCAAATCTTTAATTTCTTCAGTTAAAAGTTTTTGTAATTATGAAAATAATTAATGACATAGTTAAAGTTGTCATAGAATAAATATTAAAATTAAATACCCAACGCGTTTTGTGAATAAAAAATACAAAATAGAAATCAGTTTCCTTACTGTAACTTACAATCATTAATCATATAAGCTAAACAATTTAATTGCATTTATAAACAAATTAAAGTAAACCGTTTTCAAACTACAGTTACTCAGAATACTAATTTTAAAATTGAGGAAAAATAAATTTATTTACAATTTCATGAAGTAATCTTATGGTCCCCCAACTTTTAAAATTTGCATAGCATTCTTTGTTCAGCGTGTGGGGCTATTGACAAAAAGTTAAACGGATTGAAACTTATACTTAAATTCGTTACATTAAAAAAATGAATTGTTTAATAAATTGAATTGATTTTTCTAGTCTAAATTTTAAAAAGTAAATAGGCCTTAAAATTATATATATATATATATATATATAATAACTTCATTTATTTACATTCATTATGTATTTTGATGATTAATTATGTGCACATTATATGTATGTGCCATTAATATATTTATCTCCTAGTTTAATGTTTGAGAGAGAGAAAATGAATTAATTTGAGGGGAGGGATTAAAAAGTGAAATTGTTTAAATTAATGAAGAGGAATTGAAAAGTGAAAGAAAAATCAATAAAAATATGTTATTAGGTATGATTCATAAGTGTTTTAATTAAAAAAAATTAAAAAAATTTAATTTTAATTTTGTAATTAAAATTAATTTAAAGTAAAATATGATTAGTTTTTTGTATTATGTAATTAAAATATTATCTTTCAACTTAGTTAAAAAAATACAAATTTAGCTAATATTGTAAATACATATTAAAAATGAATTTAAATAAAATTTGGATAAAAATAATTATAAAAATTTAACAGAAATTATAAATTTCATAAAGTTTAATAAAATAAAATAAAGTAGGTGTAAAAATTCAACACATAATAAATATTAAACATAAAATAATACAATATAAATGAAAAAATAAAATAAAACTATAATAATTAAAAACAAACAACAATCATATCATGAGAACAATCTATTACTGTTAATAAATATAAAAATGTATAAATATAACATTTTCATAAAATAAAATAAAAGTTATTAATAATAATATTTTTTAATAAACTTATTTTGAGGTTTTTTTAAATCTATTACTATTATTTTTTAATTTATTATTATTATTATTATTGTTGTTTTTTAATTTAATATTATAATTATTATTTATAAAATAATTTTATTATTAGTTTTTATTCTTATTTCATAATCATAAAATTATATTATTAATTTTTTAGTATTTATTTTGTTATGATTATATTATATATTAAATAAATAATTGATTATTTAATAATATAATAAATTATGTTATGAAGTTATTACATTCTCCACCCATTATTACCTAATTGATTATATAATTTTTTAATTAATTATGTGAGTTTCATTGTTATATCATTTTCAAAAATTTTTAATTTTTATTCACTATTAAAAATAAAAATTAATTTTAAAAAAATAATTAATATATTTATTAAATTAAATATTATCTTAGAGATTAAAAAAATTACTAATATTTAAAATTGTTTCTATTATTAATAAAATATTTTTTAAATTTATTTCTAATTAATTATCAATATTTTACTAACCAATTACTTAGATTTTAAAGTTGATAACTAATTAAAAATAAAATTAGAATCTATTTATCAATAATAAAAATTATCTTAGATATCAATAAATTTTTAGTTTCTATAATAATATTTAATTTAATTAATATAATAATTAATTATTTTTTATTTTTAAATTAATTTTATTTAATAATTTTTTTAATAATTCAGTCAAACAGTTTTAGAATATTTACTTTAATTAATGTTTGGTTTGATGGTTGATATTTTTAAGACTAAAATATATTATTTTAATGTTTATAATCAATAGTTTTATTTATTTAAGATATTAACTTTTATTAATATGAGTCCACAATAAAAAAAAGTTAAAGATAAAATAATAAATTGGAGTATATTTTCTTGTCAATAAATGTTAGAAGTAACTCGCACTCATGTTGCGCTACCCTATGCACAATGTTCAAAGGATTAAAGTTCTAAAACAGGATAAATTCCCGATCTACATCATTTACACTCTAATTTTCCCATCTAGCACCCTTTTGTTTTTATTTTCTTATTTAGCACTCTTTTATTTTTATTTCCCTATCTAACACCTTTTTATTTTTTATTTTCCTATCTAGCACAATGTCAAAAATAAATTAAAAAATAATAAATTTTTTTTTTTATAATTTTAATTTTGAATGCATTAAAAAATAAATATTTTTAATGTTTAAAATAGTTAGAAATATAATTAATGGATAAAGAAATGAGTTTTTACAAAATAAAAATAAAAAAGTAATAAATTTAAAATGTTTAGTTTAAAAATTATTTTTTTTAAGAATGAATAAAATAAAAAATTAAACTCTACAACAACATAAAAG
>Ga0123342_1001764_pt1 | contig 36530 bp, 16 predicted proteins | sample Turbeawhitnodule_FD_89960 | JGI IMG/M metagenome (GOLD analysis project Ga0123342, IMG submission 89960) | Root nodule microbial communities of legume samples collected from Mexico - Turtle bean Mexico white nodule | ecosystem: Host-associated > Plants > Roots > Nodule | place: Mexico: Nepantla... | reverse complement strand
AGTTAAGGCCCAAATAAACCCAATTATAAGAATATTAATTAAAACAATGGATTTATTTATTATTATAGTCCAATAATCTATGAATAAGGCTAGTGAGTGTGAATAAATATATGCTCATCAGTCGTGTATAGGTCGTCCCATCGGTTCCGTCGAGAGGCAACTGCCCTTTGGTCGAGGAATAGCCTTGAGACGGTGGCCAAGAACCCCCCATCTGTAGGGGCGGGTAACTTGGCACAACCTTCAGGCGGTAGCAACTGAAATAACAAGAAGAGGAAGATGGCAGCCACCACTCGGTCTAGTACCCCAAGGTGCCAGCCTCCATCTCTTGCATCTCTAATCCATTTTAGCCCCATATTGTAGGTCGCCACTACTAAAGACTTCACTATGTTACTTGGTGGAGGTCTTCACTTTGTCGAATGAAGAGCATGTGGTGTGATCGACACCATGTCGGTTAATCAATACTAATACCAAGACATTTGAGACTGATCCGATCTCGACTGACTTATTATAAAAAAATTGATGAATTAATCATTACTATTTTTAATTGTGAAAATATGGATTCTTCTTGTAATAATATTAGAGTTTATAAATTTTTAAAAGTTATTTACATTAATTGATTAAAAAATTAAAATTATAAAATTGACAACAAAATTTCAATGAATCATGTTTCTCACACGGAAGAACTTAAAAGAAAAAGAAGAAAAAAAATATATATATATAGGTTAAGTTTTTTAAAAAATATTTTTTACCTTCAGTTCTTATAAATAGGTTTGTTCAAAATGTGTTAACATTCAACAATCAAAGTATATCGTTCAAATAAATTTGGAGAAATTTAATTATTTAGCAGGGTGTTTTTTTTCTTTAAAAATCAATGTAGTAGTTTGTTAGATCGTGTTAAGAAATAATTTTTAATTCTAATTCAAATTACTATTATAGATTCTATATAACTATTATTATACTATAGTAGAAAGTACATTTTAAATTTAATTTTATAAAATTAAATTAAAAATAAAATTTACATCCCTTTATATATTATAAAATATTTTTATATTTAAAAATACATCTCATCTCAACCAATCTTGTTCGTATAATAAAATAGTAAATTAAAACATGTGACTGCCTCAGAACAAACCTATGATAAATGTCATGTCATTGAACTTATCTATTCCAAGCTGGTTGGTTGGAGAAGACGGGTAGAATCAGAACACTATATTATATGAGACTTTGTTCCCTCCATTACTGCCACTCCTCACCATTGGATACAAACTTTGTCCTTTATTTTAGGGGATCAAATTAGGAGGTCCTAGTGGGATTAATTAAAACGATAGTCTAGTCAAAATTCACTCAATACTTTTGGTAGCTTTTGAAACGTAAACTGATCAAATAAAATAAATTATGACTTAAAGTAAATTAGGTTTTTTTAAGGCATGTTCAATCCATCTTTTAAATCTACTTAAATTGCATTGAGTTATTTTTTGTTTAATTCACTTAATCCGTATTCTAAAAGGCTTTGGACTAAATTATTATATTGCTGAGTTTTGAAATATTGGCTGCAATTTAAGAGAGATAGTAGAAAAATGACAGAAGAATAGCACTAGTTAAAATAAATTAGCATGAGGATTGGTCTCGAATAGATACGATGAATATGATCTTACATCATATCCTTATCTGCTTTCTTTCTTTATATTAGAGCCATGTCGATCACGTTTTTGGGTTTTTACTTTTGAAAAATAATTTGTTTTTTTCAATTACAGTTAAAGAATTTAAGCATGCCAAAAAAAAATTATAAATCATTTATATGTAGCACAGACACCGACAATGACACGAACACATTGATATGATACGGATACGGATAGAAACACAGATACGTATTATTTCTAAAATGTAGGATACGGGAACACGAATCTATATATTATATAACTATCAATTATATAAATTGACAATAATGATTTATATGTATTAAGTATGTTTCATAAAAATTTAGCAGAAAGATATTTTTTTATGGCTGGTTTGAAAAGATTTGTTCATTATTTTTATAATCATAATAAAAATTTATATAATAAATTTGAGTTTTTAAAAAATTAAAGTATTTCTTTTTAAAATTGTGTTAGATCCGTGTTTGAATTATCATAAATCTAACAAATATTTTTTAAATTAAACACTTAACATATAAGTGTCCTACGAGTATCGTGTCCGATACGTGTGTCCGACACGGACACATCATTTAAGAAAAATGTCTGAACTTCTGTCATGGCACTTTCATTCTAAATTATTATCTTTTTTGCTAAGATTAGTTTAATAAAAATAAAAAATTACAAGTTAAGGAAAAGGTAAAATTATGTAGAAACGTTAATAAATTGTGAAAAACAATTATAGTAATATTAGTTTTGAGGAAGTGGAGAAAGAGATAAGCAAGTAGTAGCAAAGGACAATAGTGTAATTTGAAGAGAATAGCTTATTGGACTTAAATACTTAGATTCAGAGGATATTCTGATTCAGTTTCATTGGGTTCTTCTTCCTCATGTGTTTTCCTGTAAGTTAAAGAAGAGGTTGTGGCTTTGAAATTGAAGCCAACCAAGATCTCTTAACCTAATCTTCAGGTAATTTTTTCTTGTTAATTCTTCATACCCTTTTTCTTCTCTCAGTTATCTTATAGAAACTTCTAGTTTTTCACCCTTTTCTGTTATTCAATATTTAGCTATATCATAGAGACTGGAATTGTATCTTAGTTGTCAACATGTAACTTTTCTTTTCTTTTTTTCATTCTATAGAGAAGAAGGAGAAGAAGAAGTAACTAATAGTTATACTACATGTTGATGAAATAAATATTAAAAATTGAATTCAGTATATATAATTGATGTTGAGTATTTGATGCTATGCAGAGTGCAAAATAGGTGAGAAGATGAACATTCTTCGTTCTTTTTGGAATAGTCCCACAGGCCTCAAAACAACTCATTTTTGGGGTCCTGCCTTCAACTGGTCCCTTCCTCTTGCGGTACATTCTCTTTCCCTCCCTCTAAACATATGAGAGTTTATTCTTGCACCTCCATATGTTTTTTTACATCTCCATAAATATTTTTTTATATTTCTTGTGTCACCTTCATATTTTGGATATAATTCTTCATATTTTGGAAATAATTCAAACACGTATTTAGAAAAAAAAAATTTAAATTACATAATCCACAAGTTAGAAAAGACTTTCGTAATCCAGAAACTATTATAATGAAACATTTTTAGAAATACAAAAATTTATTGAAGTGGGAAAATAACATATAGAGATGCACGAAAAAACAAGCATATTTTTAATCTCACTCTAACTTATCTATTAGTTTTAATTAAATTTAAAGCAAACAATTTGTAAATTTGTTTTTATTAAAAAAATATTTTATTGAATATTTACAATATTTTTATTTTCATATAAATAATTTGTCGTCTGACAACGTCAATAGCATCATATAATTTGCTTTCCTCTTTTGATTTTTTACTCTTTGATCAATTTACACCTTTTCTAATCTTGATCAATTCATTCTTAAATCTGTAAAATAGTTAGACAAAAATTAAAAAATAGTTTGAATAGTCAATAAATCGAATTTTTTAATAAAAATTTAATTAAAAATATTAAAATTTAAACTAAACCTATGGATTGAATATTATCATTTATTTTTCTTCATATTCAAACCAATCTATTGTTACTCTTGATTAACACCAATTTGAAGCAGAGTTTGTGAGTATTATTTATCAGGCAGCAATGGACACAAAGAAACCACCGGAAACCATATCTGTGAATATGACTGGAGGTTAATTACTTTCACAAACATTCATTTGCAATTCAATCTATTGTCTTTATTTCCTATTTGTATAACGTTTCTTTTCTTCTTCAAATTTCTAAAATATTAAATACTTTTTTACAAAATTAATATTATTTACGTTTCAGTATTAATACTATAATATAATTACACCAGTATGTGTTAATATTTCTTGTTAAGTTATCTTCTAATTTTCACTAAAAATAAAAAATTAAATTTAGAAATAAAAAATAGTTAATCACGGTATTAACTAAAATAGATATTATTTTATAAATTAAAAAAAATATTAATATCTAAATTAATTTTTATTATTAATAAAAATTTGTATATTAATTTTTAAATTAATATATAATATTAACTATCACAATTTTATTTACTAATTATTTTAAATTCTAAATTACTCAGATTAACAACTAATTATATTTTTTTTTTAAATTAATTGTCATTTAATATTTTTTTAAAAAAATTCTCATATATAAAAATATATATTATTTATTTTATTTTATATAATTTAACTTATTGTAAAAATTATAATTATTCTTATAATTATATATGTATCATTACTTTAACATATTATTAGGTTTACATAATTTTGTTTATTATCTAAAAAAATTAAATATTTTAGTTGTTATACATTTATCGAAGTTATGCTATAAAAAAACTATTATATAAAAATCAAACATTTTAAACATTTAGAGTTAATTTTACGCAAAATGCGGTAGTTTTGTTTTAATTTATTTTCTAATTTTGTTATGTTTTAAATTTTTTATATTGATGTTATTTTGAATTTTAAATTGTAACTTAAAATAATGACTTAAAATAAAATATAAAAAAAAAAGAATTTGAAACAAATGAGAGAATTTCCATTGTATAATAATATAGATGAAATTTATGTGGTGAATAGTTAGAGAGAGCTGAAAAATATGTTTCAAGGGAGGAAAATAATTAAAAAAATATTAGAAGAGTTTATTTAATATATTTAAAATAAATGAATTGTTTTAGTGCAGTTATGTGTGTTTATTCAGCATCATTCATGAGGTTTGCTTGGGTGGTGCGACCACGTAACCTTCATCTTCTGGTATGTCATATGACCAATGAGACTATGCAGTTATATCAACTCTCAAGGTGGTTCAGAGCTCAAAGGTACTTAAATTCAAATATTTTTCTCACAATTTCAATTTCACAATAATATATATTATAAAGTTTACACTTTAGAGATTAATCAAATGGGTATATTTTTTTTAATTTATGAAAATGAGTAAACTTTTAACATATTATACAAATAAATTGGCAGTACTTTTAACATATATTTTCAAAAATATTCATATATATGTAATAAATAAGAATCACATTAATAAAAAATATTTATTTAAAAAAGTTAGAAGAAGCAAAAGAAACTTCAAAAATATTAGATATTTTTAATATAAATTATTAAAAAATATCTCAATAAAAATGTTTACATAAAATAATTAATCAAATTATTAAATAAAAGATTTGAAAATAAAAAAGATGTACATAAAAGTTGAAAAACATAAAAATTGAAAAAATTAAAATGGAGATGTATTATGTGTAGAGCTTTATAAAATTTAAAAACTAAAAAAGTTGACTTGTGAGGACTCTTTTAAAAAATATAAAGATCGTGTTTTTTTAACAGTTTATTTATTTTAAAATCGTGTTTCTAAGCCAGGACTTACTTATTACATTTTTTAAATTTATTTATTCTAATAAATTTGAAAAACCTTACTTGTTTAGTGAATATATAACTAAAAAATGCACTAACTCGATTTTCATTTTAGGATTAACTCTCCAAAATATTAAAGGATTGTATAAACAAATATTTTAATGTATACTTTTCTACTAGACCACATACATAATGTCTTATTTTTAAAAAAAATATGTATATTACAATACATATATGATATAATATTTATAAAAACTATCAGTTAACATAATTTGAAAATGATTGCTAATTAACCTTATAACCTTATCCATTTATATAGAGACAAATACATACACACTAATATTATTTATTTGTTTGTTTGATATACAGGGTGGAACAGAACAAAGAGGAAATAAATGTAGAATGAAATAAAATTGTTTGAGCTTTGAAGTTGAAATAAAATTGTCTTATAGCTTCAAAAACAAGTCCTTCTATCATTCCTCATTTACCTTTAATGTTTTAATATGCTTTGTAATCTTCTCATACCATAACTTCTTTTATAATAATAATAATAATATTGAAGGAGAGTCTGTCAGACAACTCTGTGGCCATCCCAGATCATGATGACTGGGAACAATCCTCTACAGCTAAGGATATACCTAACTTCAGTTCCTGCCTCCTTAGAACTCAAGGATACAGGTACGAGCCTATAGAACAGATCCTGTTCAAGTAAGGTCATGACCAAATGCATTAGGTTTTCCTTTATAAACTTGTTCTCATTTTTAAACTATTTCAATGTGGGACTATGTTATCTATGGCGAACACTTCCTTTTTTAGAAAAAAATCTGCTATGCTATTCTCAGTAAACTACAGTGATCATTAGGACGGGCGAGTTTAAAAAAACTGAAATCAACTGAAAAACTTTGAAAGAAAACAGAAAACTAGACTAGTAAAGAAAGTCAGCATATTGTTCCTCGTAGCTTCTTGAAGTTCCATTATGGCAAATATGGCATGTGTGGAACACTATCTCTGAATACTACAATTATCATCAACAATAATAAACTTCAAACTCAAAATATAAAACATTCAAAAATTACACACAAACTCACCTCAACCTCCATAAGCATCCAATGCAAGCTCTTTCATTACCACCAACACCACTGTTTAAGAAAAAAAATGAAAAAAAATTTGGACCATTTCTCGATTTGTGCGTGTCATCCTTGCGCAGGGGCCATGCTAATCTTCTCTGTATCGTTCCAATTTTATCGGATGTCCCCAAAGGGACAAGCATAAGCGTAGTTGGTATCAATATAAACGTTAATGTTATGGTAACATTATACGGTGTGGGACTTCAATGGGGGAACTAAATATCTTGCAACACAGTGGAAGGAAAGTAGAGTATGTAGAGGAACATGATGGACTGGAAATAGAGAAAAATATGTAAAGGGTGTGTGTAGTTCTTTCCTAACCTCTAAGATGAGCAGAGAAACATATAAGAAGAATATATTGTAATATCTATCCTTCTGTTCCTATTTTTTTCACTTATTGTATTAAAAAAATAAGATGTTATCAGAAAATGATTACACATTGCACACTGAACAAAATGAAAAGATTGAAGTCTGACGTTACAAGAAAACGTTACAGAGGTCTATCAGGCTACCTATAGGTGTTTAATTATATATGCAAAACAACTGTCATTTTATTTTCTCAAAAATTATTTCAAAACCAATTTATTTTATAAAAATAACTTCATTTTTATTCATGCTTATGTTTCAAGTAGAAAACTAGTATATGAAATCGTGCCCACGTTGAATTTTGTTTTTGTTTTTTATTTAAATTTTCATTTGGATAGTCGTGAACCAGAATTTATATAATCCACTAAGGAATAATACATCAAAATGAATTTTTAAATTTATACCAAATTTTTATTGAACTATAAACTTTAATTTATTTAATAAATATTAAAAACCTTCTTAATCTTAAAATAAAAAATACTTTGTATTTTCTCTATTTAATATGTAAATAAATAAAGAATAGTATTCTATTAATCTATTCTTTTTCATAAGCTTTTGAATTAAAAAATAAACATTGCTATAGCACATTTTGGGAGTCAACTACAATTTTAAGATTTCAAATATAAGATATTAAATATAATAAAGTTTTTAACTAGAAACAATAAAAGCAACAAAAATTGTAAGAAGTTAAAACCTTACATATAGAAATAAATGTCTTTTTATTTGGAGTTTAATTGTTCAGCTAAACTTAGTTTAGTGATATTTAAAATATGCAGTATTTAGATGTTTAATACTAGGATGGTTTTATTTAAACTTGGTAGTTTTCTTCTAATAAAATAGGTTAGAGACATTCCGTTAAAGTCATTTTAAAATACTTTACACAAAATAACTTAATAAAAAATTATACTGTAAAGACTTCGAGAATTCTTTTAATAATGGAAGTAATACGATTAAAATGGAATATGGATATTTTAATATTAAAGTAAAAAAATTATAAATAAAAAATGTTGTTATTTAAGTTTCATTTAAAAAAATCTTACCCTAACTGCACTACTAGCAACCAATACAACACATATACATAGATATTAAAACACCCCCTCACATAACATAATATAGCAATGAAAAGCATCAAAATCATAGCTAGTTGTTGCCTCTACCATTGGTTGTGCGATTGTTTAGTGTATATGATTTTGCCAATTTTGGATGAGTATAAAAGAAAGAGAAAGAGTTGTGTTTTCTTCAAAGTTGACTATGAGAAGACGTACGACTCGGTCAGTTGGGAGTTCATTTATTACATGCTTTGGAGGTTGCGTTTTTGCGATAGGTGGATTCGTTGGATAAAGGGATGTTTAGAATCAGCATCTGTTTCAGTTCTTGTGAACGATAATCCTACCAAGGAGTTTCTCCCTATGAAGGGTCTCCGTCAAGATGATCCGCTAGCTCCATTTTTTTTTCTTATTGTGGCAGAAGAGATTGGCTGGGGTGTCAAGGATGGCTGAAGAAAAATCTTTGATTAACAACTTGGAGGTTGGCAGGGATAAAGTGAAGGTTAGTATGTTACAGTACGAAGACGATACTTTGTTTTTCTGTGAGGCTAACACCAAAAGTATTTTCAATATTAAGGCGATTTTGCAATGCTTTGAGGTTTCCTTTGGGCTTAAGGTTAATTTTGTGAAGAGCATAATTGGTGAAATGGGGATGAGCCAACTTTCGCTTCGCCGCTTCACAGCTATCCTTAATTGCGACGTGATGGTTTCTCCCTTTGTTTACTTGGGGCTGCCGGTTGGTGGGTGCCATAAGTGTAGTAACTTTTAGAATGGGGTGATAGAGAAAGTTCAGGTCAGGCTAAGCAAGTGGAAAGGGAAGTGCTTGTCGTTGGCAGAAAGGATTTTTTTTATCAAATCGGTCATTTCTGCTATCCCATTATTCTTTTTGTCTCTTTTTAAAATGTCTTTCGGGGTAGCAGATAAGTTGGTAAAAATTCAAAGAAATTTTCTCTGGGGGTGGGGCGCTAAAGGAAGGAAGATTGTCTGGCCTCTTGGAATAAGGTTTGTAAGCCTCATGAATTCGGGGATCTGGGCATCATTGATTTAAAGGTGTTTAATCTGGCACTGCTGGGTAAGTGGATCTGGAGGTTGGGTTCGGATAAAGGTGGCTTATGGAAGGAAATTCTCGTTTCTAAATATGGCAGTTGGATAAGTTTGAGAGAGGATGGGAAAAGTCGTAAGATCTCTCTTTGGTGGAAAGATCTAAAAGAGGTGTGGGCTTCGGAGGGGTGGGGTAGAAACTTTGAAGATAGGGTCGAGTGGAAAGTTGGGGATGGAAAGGATATTTATTTCTGGGAGGACAATTGGCTTGGGAGCGACGCGTTGAAGAAAGAATTCCCGAGACTGTTTTCTTTGATTTTAGTCAAAGATGCAAAGGTGGCTGAGCTTGGGTCCTGGTCAGATGGCATGTGGGTTTGGCATTTAGCTTGGCGTAGACTTTTGTTCGTCTGGGAGAAGCCTTTGGTGGAACAACTGCGTCAGGCTTTACTTTTGGTTAGGATGGTTTCGAGAGAGGAGGATAGGTGGGTGTGGAAAGGTGAGGGTCTCCAATCGTTTTCTGTCAGCTCTGTTTACTCTCTTGTAATGAGAGATTGTGTGGTGGATTCCTCTTCGCAGTTATGGAGTTGTAAAGTCGTACCCTCTACCTTATTTACTGCTTGGAGGGTGTTGGAGAATAAGATCGCTACTAAGGCCAATTTGGTAAGGTGTGGGGCGGTGGTGGATAGCTCTCTGTGCTGCTTGTGTGGGAAGGAGGAAAATCATTACCGTCACTTGTTTTTCGAGTGCAGTTTTGCTTGGCGAGTTTGGTGCTTGTGCTTTAAGTGGCTAGATGTGTCATTTGTGTACCACAGAGATCCTATTTCAATCTTTGTTCAGTTCAGGATGAGCCAGTCTTCAAAGTTGATTAATGATGTGTGGAGCTCTATTTGGGTTGGGGTAGTGGGGGAAATTTGGAATCACATGAATTTTATAGCTTTCAACAGGGGGTGGCCGACACGTTTGAAGTGTGCGCTTTGATGCAAGCTAAGGTTTAGTCTTGGATTTCTGCAAATTCACGTTCTGCTCCGTTTCCCTTTTCCAGTTGGTGTTTAGAACCTTTGGAATGTATGAGTTTGGTCGTTTGATGTGTTGTTAGGTTTTTCTTGTATGGTTAGCGATAAGGGTGATAGGTCGGTGTTTTGTGCTAGTCTCTGGTTATTGTTTTCTGTATAAGGGTTGAATCACCCTGAAGTGGTTTGCATTTTATATTTAATTATTATTGCCGATAAAAGAAAGGTTAATTTTTTTTTCTATCTTAACGTTTAAATCTTAATTGGTATAATGTGTTATCGATTAGTCTATAGAGTGAGAGATTATATGGATTTCATGTTAGTGATGTATGATTTGAGATGAAAGTAAATGAATAATTGTATATGATATAATGTATGATGTAGACAGAGTTATTCTCGGGAAAGAGAATATACGCTAAGATATATAAGATATGTATTGAATTCGAGATTCGTCTAAAAGGAAATATCCTGGCACTACTGATATATAGATGAAAATTATTAGGGGGAGAGTCGATGGAGGTCCATATAACTGAGTATGTAGTTTGAAAAGTAGTTCATCTGACAAATCATATGGATTTACCCTGTCATATGTCATATGGGAGAATTTAGTTCCTATTTAATGTAGTTATTTTGAAGAGATACATAGTGAAGGTAGAATGACGAACTCTGAATCAAATTCAACATATGTCTCTGAAAAAAGTAGAGTAAATGTTATTTTGTGTGTCAGTAGCATTCTAGCATAATTTGTAAATCATATATGTTATGAAATACACTTGATTATGTGAAATATTTGAATAAGTTACAATAGATTTGAAGAGATACTTATTATATTTCATTAACATTATATAATAAAACAAAATTTAATTAAGTTTCAAATTTCTTATCAAGTTAAAATATTTTGGATTAATTTTTTCACTAATTTTTATTTATTTAATTGAATTTTTAAATTTTTAATTAAATTTTTTTTATTTAATTTTTTATTAATTAAGTAATTCAAATTTTATCTTGTCAAATTATTTTTCTTATTTTCAAATTTGTTTAAACACTTAAAATTTTGTTATTAGTATAAAATACTATTATAATTAATATAAAACAACAAATATTTTTTATGAAAAAATATCAATATCACCTACTTAAGAAAAACAAAAATATTATAAACTTGATTAAAAAATATACAAAATTAAAATTCAGTTAAAAATACTTAAGTTTATAAAAGATTAGGGCATTTCTTGGTAATCTTAACCTGCACATGTTAAACTGCAATCGTAAAGCGCACCTGACGAAACAGAGGCCAATGAAATTATAAAAAACGTAAAAGAAAATTTGGACCAATTTTTGATTTGTGCGTGTCATCCTTGCATAGGGCCATGTTAATCTTCTCTGTATAGTTCCAATTCTATCAGGTGTCCCCGAAAGAACAATTGTTTTCCTCCTTTCCCTGTATATAAAGTTCCTAACATGTATATATTTAGACAATGTGGGACTTTGGGGGTAAACTACTACACTACCAAAAGCTTGCCGTACACAAAGAGAGCTAAAAATCTTAAAATACTGTTACAGAAAAGCTTAAATGGTGAGCATTGAGTAACAGTTTGAGCATAGAAGGTACAAAGGATAGCAATAAATTGTTCTCTTGCATTTCTTTTTAACTGTTCTTGCTTTTATTTCACATATTATTTCTCTTTTTATTTCGTTTGCCATTTAACTTTATTTTTTCAATTTTTCTATTTCTTCTTTCTGTTTCTGTTTGTTTGTTTAGTGCTGATTTTAAATTAGAAGAGAAAAAATAAAAATTTAAAGTTGTTTGGTTAGTGTAAAATAGAATCAAAAAGTGATGAAAATACAAGAGTGTATGTATCTTATTTTAAAGGAATACAAATTATATCTTTTACCATTCATCTTTTTTTCCTATGCTTTTTTTGTCTTCATAAATTTTATTTAGGTGTCAATATATTTGTTTTGACACACTATAGTTAAGATAAATTGATAGGTTAATCTACTATTTTTTTTACTTTTTTGAAAAAAAATTATTAATATGTCTAAGACATTAAAAAAATCATTTAGTTATATAAGTTTTGCCCAGTTAATTTATGTTTTTAATGGGATAAATTGATAAGATTTTTACTTTAACATATTAAATTAGTTAATTATTATTAATAAAAATAATAATTTGTAAGTATCAATAGTTTAAATTATTATACAGTGTTTATAATAATATAATATAAAAAGTAGAATTATTTAAATTTTAGTATTTATATTTTGATAAATTTAAAAAATGGTTGATTTGATATAACTTATCCTATCAAATTGGTGATGTGGTGATGGGTTGTCTATTAAACCCAATTCACTTTGTTATCTATATAATTTTATTATTATTATTATTATTATATTATATTGTTCATATATCATACACATGAAATTCCTTTTAAATAAAATGCAGGAAATACTTTTAATAAAACTTGTAGCAAACATTTAATTAGAAATTAACAATACTTTACTCGTGAAAAAATTATCTATAAAAACCTCAATATCTTATGTTAAGGTTATTATTTATATTTGATGTAAAAAAACGGTGATACAAGAGTTTTTTTTTTTAATTTATCACCACTTGAAGTCTTATCATAATATGCTATTTAACAAAACTTATTCTTTTTTACTGCACCTATTCAAGCTATACTTGTAAAAAAAATAAAAGTTTTTAAAAGACAATTTAATCTTTCATTTTTATTTTTTTTCTTGTTTTTCATAAAAAAAACTACACTAAGTCAATAAAATTCAAAGAAGGTAACTAAGAAAAGAGTTTTACAACTAATACTCCTTAACATTTACTTAAATAAGTAAAAAGATATGAAGAGTTTTTTCCTTAAACCATCCAAACTCTTATACTTTGTGTTATTTTCATTGAGAAAAATTGAGTGAAAAAATTGCAATGGAATTGATTGATGTGATGAAAAAAATTAAATTAATTGGATAATATAATAAGTTATAAAAATTTGTTTGGTTTAATTTTAACAAGAATATTACAACACACCACCAAGAAACTCAGAACCACAACAAATAAAAACATAATGCATGTTTTGAGATTCTAATTAGTTTTCAATAATTTATGGTTACTGTTGTACTTGTTTGTAATTATGTAATTTTATAAGCATTATTAATGAGCCTAATGTTACTCATCTTATTGTGATTGTTACTTTTTTTTTTCCTATTTGAATAAAATCGGCAGCAACTTTATTTTAGAAATTATTTTTTTCATTTCAAACAAAATAAAAGCATAACATTTCTACATGAGTACTCAATATTAGTCTTTTAAAATCAATATGTTTTTTAGAATATTCAAAGTTGTTATTTCTAAATATTACGTTTCTAAATAAAAATATAATAAATATATTATAAAATTTAGTTTATATCGTGACTTACCAGATAATTAAAATCTTCATCTACATAATACGTTAAAAATTATTGATTACATGTTGAGTTTGATAATTAAAAATTTTATTTACATCAAATTTAAAAAAAGTACTAACTTATTAATTATTATATTGAGTCTTTGGAAGTTTTTTTCATTCACATATGGTAATATTGAAAAATATTATTATCATTTTAAGTCTTAAACTTACTTAATAATTAAAATTTTCATCCATAAAATGATTGATTATCACGTTGAATTTATTAATTACCATATTAATTCTTGGATTTACTTGGTAATTAAAATTTTCATAAGAATTTTAAAAATAATTTATTATCATGTTAAGTGTGAAAATTATTTGATAATTACAAATTGTAATACAAAAATACTGTAAGGATTGAGACAAATAGTCTTAGGGTAGAAGTGGTACAATTAAGATGACACTAGAATATTTTATTATTAAATTTAAAATAGCATATAAATAGAAATTCAGTTACTCAGGTTTCATTTTAAAAAGAACCTACATCTCTCTAAAAAGGTTTTTTTCCTTTCCTCTCTCTTCTTTCTAAGATTCTGACCTCCTCGTTCATCAGTTCAACGATCAGAGTCCACCATCAAACTCTTGGCAGTGAATACTACAAGATTGCCCCATCAGATTTTTTAGCTCAGGGTCCCAATGATATAGTTAGATTTTTTATTAGGACTCTGTGGTGCAGGTTAAGTTACCTTTAAGTTCTTAGTGGATTTGGAGCACTTAATGAATATATGCTAAATTTCAGGTAAGGGAAGCTAGCCTTAATTTCCAATAGAACATTAGGCTAGAAGATTTGGATATGGGGGGTGACATGGTCACCAGTCTTAAAACTTTATTTCAGGATTGTTTGTTTTAAGTATATTAGAAGTTGATTGAGATTTGAATGTGAATTTTGATATATGGTAGATGTTATAAAATTATAATGTTGTTGAGTATTGGTTGTTTGATGTTGATTTAGAGTAATTATTAGCAGGGACTTTGTTATTTTGGGTGCACTCTGGTGTGTTTTAGCTCACTCTCAAATCTTTTCGTTCAAGCCAAAAGTCCTGGGTGCACTCTGGTGCGTTTTAGCTCACACTAAAATCTTTTCGTTCAAGCCAAAAGTCTTGGGTGCACTCTGGTGTGTTTTAGCTCACACTAAAATCTTTTCGTTCAAGCCAAAAGTCCCGGGTGCACTCTGGTGTGTTTTAGCTCACACTAAAAATTTTCGTTCAAGCCAAAAGTCCTGGGTGCACTCTGTGATATTTTAGCTCACACTAAAATATTTCGTTCAAGCCAAAAGTCCTAGATGCACTCTGGTGGATTTTAGCTCACACTAAAATTTTTAGCTCAAGCCAATTAAATATATATTTTACTATTATTATTTTAGCATAGTTTATTTTGGATTTTTATATTTAAATGAATTTTTGGATATATTTGGATTGTTTAGAAAGTTTTAAAATAGATGTCATGGTTGAATGTTGTATTGAAGAGTTAAATGAGGTGTGCAATGATGTGAAAGTAAGATCAAGATATAGTATTTTCAGGAAAGAAAATATCGTGTGAAGATTGTTTAGAATGTGCATTGACTAGAGATTCGTCTAGAAGGAGATATCCTGACTCTACTAAGATAATGAAATCATATAGATGAAGTTATTCAGGTGGTGAGAGTCGAAGGAGGTTCATATGAATGGGTAAGTTGTTTGAAAGATAACTAACTTGACCTGTTACATGAGTTAACTCTATCATACTAGGAGATATATGATATTGAGATTATTTATGCGCATAGCTGTGTGGATTTCACAGTGATATAGTATGACAAGTGCAAATCTCTGAGTCTAAGTCAACGCGCGAGTCTTTCGGAAGTAGAGTCAAGTGTTTATGTGATATGAGTCAGTGGAAGTCTGACATGTGAAAGATGAATATTGAATTTTAATAAACACTTGATGATTTGAGAATTTGTATGGGACTTGATGATTTATGTTTATTAATTTCAAATCGAAATCTAGCTTACCATGTTATTTGTTTGTGTTGTTTCTTTATCTGTGATGATCGTGTATTTACATAGGAGCATATGATGTTACAGGTGATAGAGCTCCTCAATGAGAAGCTGGATGATGAAAATATTTTATTTTCTTTTGATTTTATGTAAATATTTAAAGTCTTATAAAGAGAGATATATTTTGAAACATTTTAAAAAAGAGTTGTGGACATATTTGTATTCTGTTTATATATTTATTTTAATATTTTATACGGATTATAGATTTTAGATGTGGAAAAAATTAAGGATATTATAAATACTCATTAAAACAATTAAAAATTAGGGATATTATAAATACTCATTAAAACAATTAAAAATCTCAACTAACAAAGTCTTCTTAAAAAAATCATGTAATTAACATTGTCAAATAGATAAGTTCATGAATATTTTATTGGTTAGATGTTGTAACGTGCTAATATTTTGGATCTCATTTTTCCAACATTTTTAATAACAATAATTTGATTAATTCCTTTAAATTCTAAATTTAATTCAAAGGTACTGAGTTTAAATAGTAAAGTAAAACAATTCACTATTACAATTAAAATATTTTAACTCAATTTTTTTGTATAGAAACTTATTTATTTATTTATTACTTTTTAATTTTAAGAAAATAATATTTATTTATTAATTTATAGTGGTTACATAAAAAATTTACAAGACCCCAACAACTAATAATGGTTAAATAAGTGGCAAAATTTTACCCCAATGAAAAATTGGAATAGTTTCATAAACAAATTGACGTTACAAGCTTTAAATTGATGTAATAAATAATTTAATTTATATAATTTTAACTTTAACAAGTCTTTAAATTGTTATAAATAAAAATTAATTGTAATAAATAATAAAATTACATCACTAATCGAAAGGGGTGTGCATAATTCATTATGTCTATTGGGTTTCAAATGTACCATTTATATCATCATATCCTTTGAGATTCTCTATGGGACATATCTATCTCACTCTTTCATTTCTACAATGGGAGAATAATTTCCTTGAAACAAACTATAGGTACTCTTAAAATCAAATAAGAAAAAAAAAAGATAGAAATGAAAAAAAAAGTATAAAAATGAGAATAAATAGTTTTAAATTATAAGGTACTTTTTCATAAAGATTTAAATTGATCACAACTAGTTTATTTGAAGGAGTATATAAAATTGAAAAAAGTACATGATGAATTTAATGTGAATTATGAAAGTTCTCTATTATTGCCCATTTATTATGATTTGAATTTGGAGGAAGTGTGGTGGGTTGGATCTTCTCATGCTTCCTCTCATAGTATCATTAACTTCATTCATTGGTGAAGTGGTGGTGGTGTGGATCTGGACCTCCTGGACTGGTTCTTGCTATTTGATGAGCACCATCAGATTTCAAGAATTTGGAACTTTCCAGAATCTTCTTTAGATTTGGAGCAACCTTCATTTGTTGCAAGGAGTAATAGTGAATTGCATCTGGACCAACTATACTTTCTTTTCTCATATGAGTTGCAATTGATATCACATTATCACTGAATAATGCCAAAACAACAATTATTATAATTGTTTTTGAAGAAATCATATGCAAATTTGCCATTTCTTAAAAACTATGAAAGAAATGATAGACAAGTTTAAAGCAAGATAAGTTAGTCATATATATATATATATATAATCAATTCAATTCTAACTTATTAAAATCATATTTCCTTTTTTGGAGTTACATGCCATTTCCTTTGTTGAAAACAATATCTTGTTTTCAAACTTAAAAAAAATACCACATTCTGTTTTGGAATTCAGTATACAATTTGACTTGTTTTAGATGCTTTCCAATACCACATATTGTTTTATATATTTACTAAAGTGGTGATAGCATTTATTAAAGTGATGATAAAAATACCAAATTCAATTTTGGAATATTTTCTAACTTCATAAAAATACCACCCTCTATTTTGAAATTCAGTGTACAATTTTACTTGTTTTAGATTTATTTTCAATGCCACATCTTGTTTTAGAAATTTATTAAAGTGATGGTAAAATTATCACATTCAACTTTGGAATATTTTGAAAACTACATATTGTTTTGAAACTTTAAAAATAATATCATATTCTATTTTGAAATTTAATATACAATTTGACTTGTTTTAGATTGTTTTCCAATACCATATACTCTTTTAGATTTTTATAAGAGCACAATCATTATTATACTTGTTTTAGAGGTCTTGCCAAGCCCAAAATTCCTTCTTAGGTCGTCAACAATAAAAATTATGAGAATATATTTACATAAATAATAAACTAATATATTTTTAACAATTTTTCAGTGTCACATCTTGTTTTAGAAATATATTAAAGTAATTATAAAATTTACTTGTAATGACAAAAATAGAACATTTAATTTTGAAATATTTTGAAAACCACTTCTCGTTTTCAAACTTAAAAAAAGTCATCACTACTAAAAATATATTAAATAAAAATTAATTTTAAAAATAAAATAATTAATTACTATATTAACTATGAATTATATATTATCTTATAAATTACTTTAAATATTGATAACTTTTTTTAATATTTAAAATAATATCTAATTTAATAAATAACTAATTAATTTTTATTTTAAAAATTAATTTTTAATTAATTCATATTTAATAATTTTCTTATGTTATACATCCTAATTTGAAATTCAATATATTTAACTTTTTTTTTCAATACCAGATTTTGTTTTTCTTCTACAAATAATCATTATAATTGTTTTAGAAGTGTAAGTAATACCAAAAACATAAAATCTGAGGTCGTCAATAATAAAATTTATGGAAACGTATTCGAAATGGTATATATATTTATTCAAAATGTTTATGAATTCTAATTAGAATTAATGATATATTAACTAAAGTATCTGTTTACTCAAAGACTAAATGAAATGAAAAATATGCTTTATTAGTGTGCGAGTATTACAATTCTTTCTTCTCTTCGTTAATATAAATTGAGTAATGTTTTCTTATAATGTCTTCTCCTCATTAAATACTAATATAATGAATGGTATGAAAAAATTTCTTATAGAAAAATATATTTATTTAAAAGATCTTTATTATAAAAAAAACTAGCGGAAACACAACACATGTGTAATCCGCATTTTTCTTTTCTATTCAACTCCCACGATGATAGAAATCTAACATACATAAATAATGTTGGATGAGTTGAAATTGAAAAGTAAAAAATAACATGTAAAAGAAACATAATGAATTGCTTAATCAACATTTTTTTCCTCTGGTTTGAATTTCTCTTCTTCTCCAAATTTTTTTCACTTCTTCCATTGGTGATTTTGGGATCGAAGAGATGTTCACGTTGAGGTTAAAATTTATTTGATGGTAGATACAAAAGAATGATGGTTTTACCAAAAAATAGAGTTGCTTGAAATTGAGTGGAGAGAGTGATTAAGAATTAAAAGTTATTTTATTTGATATGTGAGATTTGGTGTGATAATGGAATGAGGGTATGTTTTCTCTTTCTTTCTTTTGTTGTCTTAAAATAAGAAATTAAGGAAAGGGGGGAAGTTAGTTTGCATATAAAAGTTGTCCCTTAACATTAATTTAAAAATTAAAAATAAATTTATTTTTTAAGAAATTCATATGAAATGACAAAATACTCTATTGTACTAATAAAATGAGATATATTAAATAAGGGTATAAACATAAAAAAAATTATATACACCCAAAAAACGGTTATGAAGAATTTTTTTATATGTATATATAGGTATAGATATATGCATTATTTTAATTGGATATAGTTTTTTTGTGATTATCTTAAGATTTAATTATGATAATATTAGAATTAAATACACTTGAATATACTTATTTATAAAATTAATATTATAATTTATATTATTTACAATAGTTAAATATGAACAAATTATATGAAGTAATAGATTTATTAAAATGATTAACCTCGTGATCTCTATTTACAGAAACTATGAATAAAATATTACATTTATTAATTATTAAAGATAATATTATTTTATATTTTCAATTAGAATAAATAAAACTTAAATATAGTTTTATTATAATTTTGATCTTATATATATAACAATGAAAATGAAAGAGAATATTAGTGTACATCTCACAGTTAAGATGTTATTATTTTTATGACAGACTATTAAAACAATCATATAATATAATTTACGAGCAGTTCATTAAAATAAAATAAATTTTTAGATTTATTTGATTAACTATTAATAATATAATAAAGGTATAATTACCTTATTTGTTTTTATTTTTTGGGGGAAATAGTCAATTTATTATAGGAAGAGCATAAGGATGCCATAGATCCGAAGTCGATGACTGATGAGGGCATGATCAGTCGGGCCATTAGTAAGTAGGGGTGGCAACGCGGGCTGGCCTGCCCCACATAGGTCCGCCCCGCATAAAATTTGCGGGTTGACTTTTTTAGCTCGTCCTGCATAAGAGTTGGTCCACATAAGAAATATTTATTAAAAAAAATATTTTTTTAAATAAAAATTTTGAATTTTTTTTTATTTAGATGCATTAAATAAATGGTCTCATAATATTATTTTCATGAAACATGTGTAGTAAGATGTTATTAAAAATTTCAGAATGTAAAATATGAGACTACATGAAGAAAATATGGGGTGTAGAAAAAAAAAATTATACATTTTAAAGTTAGGCGGACCAACCCATCCCGCCCCGCACTTGGCCCACGCGGACTGCGAGTTATGCGGGGCGGACCTAAGCAGGTTGAAATAAGCAACCCACCCTGCATTTTTTTGCAGCGGACCGCGAGCCGGCCCACCCCACTTTACCACCCCTGTTAGTAAGAGCTCCTTCATGGACGACGATGACGAAAAGTCCTTTGTGGGCCCGAAGGATGTCAGCATGACCGTGTTTGGTTTCAATGACGTGGTGGTGGTGGAGGAGAAGGTGAAGTCGAAGGTGTTGTAGGTGAAGAGCGTTGAGGACGCGCTTTTGTTGAAGAGCATGGGAAGAAGGATTTCGCTTTTAAGAAAAGGTTGGGCCGATTGGTTTGATAAAAAAAGTGATTTTTGGAGGAAGGAGAAGATGTTGAGGTCTGGTTTGGAGGGATTGAATCCTCTGCATAATCCCATTATCCAAGACCCTGATGATTTTGGTGTCACTAGAATCACCAAGGCTGATAAAATCATCAAAAATTCCATCTTACTCACTCTTCCAATTTCTAACTCTTTTCTCTTATAGGAAAATCGTCTTTCTTAGTCCTTACTTTCAAGCTTCTTGCTTTAATTTCCAATTGTCATATTGCATGCTTCAAAACACTCATTCCAGATTCCAGTTGAATCAATTAATATGATCTTTGATGTAAAAATTAAGATTTCAATTTATCAGCTATCTGGGTTTTGTTGGAATGTGGAGGTTGCATATAGGTCAAAAAATTGGCTGTGTTCACAGAGAAGAAGTTGTGGAGAACTAGAAATAACATGTTGTTAGGTATAAGGTAAATGAGCTCAAACCTATCCATGTCTTAGATATTCACGCAGATATATTATTCCATCACACCATTATGTAGTCACTGTGCTATTGGTCATATTTAAGACGAATTAATGCCATACTCTAGCTATCTTCAAATGTTACCAAAAGATCTATAAATACCATTTTATTACCAGTTTCAATCACATGCACCCTTATAAGGGTGACTTTATATGCTTGGGGAAAAAGTAGTTTCTAGAAATATTTCTTCTTGAAACCTGGACACATGTAATTCACATGTAGTTGTTAAAAATATATTCAGTTATGGTCCAACTTAGCGTATTGAACAGTCGGTTTAGAAATGAAAAAAAAAAAAATCCTGCATCACTTATGCAAGTTTCTCTTAGCAATCTCTGCATTGCATCAAGAGTCAAGGGGGGAAACTTTATGCTGACCTACCCACATTGTGCACCGAACTCCGATCACTGAGTGCTTTGTCTAGTACAATTAATAAGTATATATTTTTGTATTAAAATTTTATTTTATTATTAATTTATTTTATTGTAATATTTGTGTTAGGTAAATTTATTTCATAAGAGTAAATTCAGATATAACTCCATGTTGAGGTGACTTTCCCTTTGTTTCTCTTCATTTTAAGGGGAGCAGATACTTACTGTTCACACTTATATCTTTTCTTTCTCTTCCCCACAAAAATCATGGATCCAAATGACTGATATCCTCTCATATATATGCTTATTAACAGTACATCCACAGAAGCAAACAAACCCTTATGCTGTGTTTGGATTGAGGAGTGGAAGTGTGAGGATTTGAGGAAGTGGATGTGTGAGGATTTGAGAAGAAAGTGTGAAGAAAGTGAGTGTGTTTGGATTGAGGTATGTTAGAATGCATTTATGAAAAAAGTTTATTGAAGTTTGTGAGGGATGTGATGGTTTTGAGAATATTTTTATTTTTTTAAAGGTGTAAAATGTAAGATTAGAAATTCACCATTTTCGTTAAAATAATAGAATAATTATAATATTGGTATTTTTTGTGTGGATGAATTAAAATTATTAGTAGTATAATCCGATATAGTTCAAAAAAAAATACAAGTTAGTTGACCGAAGAATAATTTAAATGAAGAAAAACAAAGGGAAAGACACATTTGCATGAGGTTATTTTCGAATTTATCTTAATTAAATAAATTTAACTGGCACAAAAGAGTTTTCTAATTAGATTTTTTAAATTTATGAATATTTAAATTATTTATTTCTGTATAACAATTTATAATTTTTACATATATTCAAAATTTTACATGAAAATTATTTTTCATCTAGTAACTAGTATATTTTTTTAAAATTAATTATTTAACTATATTGAATTATACTACTAATAATTTTAATTAATCCAAATTTAGACAAAAATATCTAATATTTAATTATTCTACTTTTTTTAAAAGACAAAGATAAATTTGTAATCTTACATTTTACACATTAAAAAAATAATAAAAATACCGTCACAGTCATCACATCACTCAAACTTTCATCACGAATTCATTTTAGCATATCACAAGCCAAACAAAATCACTCTTTTCACACTTTCCTATCAAATTTTCACACTTCCACTCCTCAATGCAAACAGAATCTTACATATATGGGTAAATTTTGTGTCGTTTCTATGTAAATTGGTAAAATTTATAAAAAAAAATAAAAAAATGAGTAAATCGTGATTTAAAATATGATTTTTTATTTTTTAAAATGAAATAGTGTTTTGAAGCACATTTTTATTTTTTATTTTTTTATTTTAATTGATATCGTGCTCAAAAGTATGGTTTTTTTATTTTTTTAAATATTTTTTTTTCGTTTTTCAATATTTTTTTTGGTTTATATTTAATAATAATAGTTAATTATAAAATTTTAAAAATAAATAATATAAAAGAATTCAATATGCATTTGCTTCATAAGTTTAATTTATATGCCATTATTATATATTCAAAGATATCTTTTTATTATAAAAATTTATGATTATTATTTAAATAAATATTTAAATAATTAATTAATTAATTTTTTTTATTTTTATTTAATTATTTGCAAATTTATTTAAATAAATGATTTTTATAATAAGAAAAAATAAAAGGTAATTGAATATATAATAATAGTATATAAATTAAATTTAAAAAGCAAGTGCATGTTGCATTTTTTTTTATGTTATTTATTTTTAAAATTTTATTTAGTAAGTTAGATATAATTTAGGTAGTTTATTATTATAATTTAGATAAATATTTAGTAAGTTTAAGTAATTAATTAGTTTACTTTTGAAATTGTATATTTAGTTATATGTAATTGAATATAATTTAGATAATTTGTTATTATAATTTAAATAAATATTTAATTAGTTCAAGGAATTAATTAACCTATTACTGTAATTTAAATAAATATTTAATAATAAAATTGAAAAAACCAAAAAAATTGAAAAACAAAAAAAAATATTAAAAAAATAAAAAATTGTGCTTAAATTTCAATTAAAAACATAAAAAATTATACTTCCCAACCAGACTTTACTTAAAAAAAATTGAAAATCATCTTTAAATGCACAATTTACCCATTTTCGTAATTTTTTTAAAAAATATCCATTTTTACAAAAATAAAACAAATTTATCCCAAATATGTAAATTTTCCATATGTATCTCTGTCTCTCTAACCAATGACGCACAACGTGACTACTTCCGTTAACATTAGTATGTGGCTACCAACAAATGACATTGTAATCGAGTAAAAAAAAATTAAACATAACTGATGTCGCAAAAACAATAACTAATTACTTGTCCAAAAATAATTCAACACTGATTTTGCACTTCACAACACATATTCTTAATAAATTATGACTTAAAAACACATATAATTAATTATTGGATTTTGGGTAATCCATTAACTTAAAAAAACTCTCCATAATCCATTATGTGTATATGTTCAATGTGAATAATTAATTATCTTTTTCATTACTTACATCCAACTCAATAGAATCACACAATCTATCTATAATACGAATAGAAGACACTTTCTGGAAGTGACAAGTGGTACGCTGTAGAACTTACACGTGTGCAAAACCCAATTTCTTTAAATCTTCTCCTTCTTTATATACTTTTAGCGTTTCTCTCTCTCCTATTTCTCTACTTCCTGGTTTCTCTTTCTTTCTCGTTGCCTTTCGGCCTTCTTCATTTCATTTCGGCCTTCTCCTTCTCGAGGTGATTATTGCTTATGTTATGTGGATTCTGTTAATCTCATTTACGATTTCTTTGTTCCACAACATAAAAATGATATTTTTTTTGGTTTTTCTTATCAAAGTTTCATTCTTTTCATGTTTTTGCTGATTCTTTTCATCTCTTTTACCGTTTCTTTGCTTCTTAGGGTTTAGACTACTTTGGGCTACTTAGGGTTTGGACTTCCACTCCAAGAGATCTCCTTTTTGTTCTTAAACTTTTGTTGTAAAGTTTTTTAGACCTTTTTTCCATCTACATTTTAGTTTGTGCAGCAACTGGTAGTGGAAGTGGAATGAATTTTCGTTCATATCCATCGTATGTTCAAGCACCAAGGTGAAATCTTTTCCTTCGTCTGTCCTCATGGTTGTTTTCATTGTTCATTTTTTTGCTGATTTAATCGTTTATGGGTTTTTTATTGGGCTACTTAGGGTTTGAACTTCCACTCCAAGAGATCTCCTTTTTGTTGTTAAACTTTCTTTATAATTTTTTTTTACAAGTTTTTTCCATCTACATTTCAGTTTCTGCAGCAACCGTTAGTGGAAGTGGAATGGATTTTCGTTCATATCCATCGTATGTTCAAGCACCAAGGTGAAATCTTTTCCTTCCTCTGTCCTCATGGTTGTTTTCATTATTGATTTTTTTACTGATTTAATCGTTAATGGAGATCTGTTTTTTGGCTACTTAGGGTTTGGACTTCCTCTCAAAGATATCTCATTTTTGTTGTTAAACTTTCTTTTTAAACTCTTTCACACCTTTTTTCCAACTATATTTTAGTATTTGCAGCAACCGGTAGTGGAATGGATTTTTCTTCATATCCATCGTATGTTCAAGCACCAAGGTGAAATCTTTTCCTTCCTCTGTCCTCAAGATTTTTTTTTTGGCTACTTAGGGTTTGAACTTCCTCTCAAAGATATCTCCTTTTTGTTGTTAAACTTTCTTTTTTAAATTTTTTACACCTTTTTTCCATTTATATTTCAGATGTGCAGTAACCGGTAGTGGAATGGATTTTCCTTCATATCCATGGTATTTTCAAGCACCAAGGTGAAATCTTTTCATTCCTCTGTCCTCATGGTTGTTTTCATTATTGATTTTTTTGTTGATTTAATCGTTAATGGAGATATTTTTTGGCTACTTAGGGTTTGAACTTCCTCTCAAAGATATCTCCTTTTTATTGTTATACTTTCTTTTTTAACTTTTTTACACCTTTTTGTCTGTGCAGCAACCTTTAGTGCAATGGATTTTCCTTCATATCCATATATCCATCGTATGTTCAATTTGGTTCTGGATGGAGGGAATTTTGTCAAATCCATGTAGTTTGTGAAGGCGATAAATTAATCTTTGATAGTGGAGTAACCCCAATTCATATGATGGTGTTGTTAGTGCTGTGAAAATTCAAGATTTTGTTCTTCTGAATTTAATGTGCTGATTATAGAGATTCAATTTGTATTATAGAGTTATGTAATTTGCAAATTGTTGTAATGTCCACTAGAGAAAATTAATTCTATTTACTTTATTTTAGTTATCAAGTTTTGTTTACATGCATGGTCAAATTATGTAACTTCATATTAAATATTATTATGTAATGTTATTTTGTATTTTTTATTTCAATATGTTACTTTATAGTTTACTTTGAAAAGAGATGAAATGTGTGTTATTTTTTTATAATAATGTGTTGGCATAAACAAGTTAAACTTCATAAAAAGTTATTATTCAATTTAATGTATTTAATTATATTTAATGTATTTAATTTTATTATTTGCATTAATGTATTCTTAAAAAAAAACATTATTCGTATTATATTTCAAATTTCAAATTCAATTTTGTTTTTAATATTTGTGAATGGTTATTATGATTCTATATTATTAATATTAATATTTCATAATGTATCCATATTAATATCATATTAATATTAATATTAATATTCAACATTTACAATTCCAATATCATTAATTACCGTTCTGATTCCTATAAAATGTATATTATTTCTATTATTTAGCCTTTGATTCAAGTTTGAATAACATTCATTTTATTATTATTATTTATTATTATTATTATTAATTATTAATATTTGTTCTTTGAAATTTTCAAAATTTACAATTCCAATATCATTAATTACCTCTCTGATTCATATCTTCTTTTTCTGACTTCTGCTGCACACTTATTTCCAATTCCATTATTATTATTATTATTATTATTATTATTATTATTATTATTATTATTATTAATACTCTTCAAATATTTAATTTTTCAGATTTCCAAAATTTAAAATTTCAACATCATTAGTTACCTTTCTGATTTATATAAAATGTTCATTATTACTATTATTTAACATTTGATTCAAGTTTGATTCAAAATCCTAAATAAATACAAAATTTAAATGATTTAATATTTTACACAAATAAAAATTATTTTAATTTATAAAAGTTAATTGAAAATTTATAAATATCAAATATCATTAAATAAATGTAAATTTCCAGTCATTTTGGTTTTTCAACTCATCCAATAGTTTACTCATTGTGGTTTCTTGCAATACTTCATTTATTGTGTTTTTTTCAGCTGCATGTAAAGTCATTCATTCTCATTTTTTATATCCTCAAAACAGTCCATTGAATGGAAGTGATTCTTTTTGTTGGATAAATAACATGTTTTATGTTCATCCTCTACACCATAAGACCTTTATTTTTGTTGTTTTGGTTTGTGTTGTTAATAGTCAAGGTAGGACCATAAGAAGTGTTTGGTTAACAATGAGGCTGAAAGGGGATAAATGTTTCATCTTTTATCTTTTTCCGGAGAAAGTGTTAAGAAAGTTTGTATTTTTAATGTATTAAAGTCGAAGATAAATTTGTTTCTTCATTTTTCACGTTTGCATGTTGATAAAGTTTTCATTTTTACACAAATATCTCATTTGGTTTAAAACACTTTCTCTACAAATTTTGGATCTGATATTCCCATTTTCTACTTTCAGTAAACTTAGATATGATTTTAAACCTTTATCTGCGTGCGTTGCATTGGCTTTTTTGTTTCTATTACCTTCTTGGCTTAAGTCATTAATGTTGATCTCTGCGCTTTCTATCTCACTTTTTCTCCTTTTTGATTTCTTTACGTTTTCAATAATTTGTGAACGTCACCGCTACTTTCATAGGTTTGTTTCTTGATTTTCATGTTTTCAAACAGATTGCACAGTATATCAAGCACCAAGGTAAGATTTTTTTTCTTCTTTTGTACGCATGGGAAAGCAAGAATGCATCGTTCAATGAATTTGGTAAGATTTCCCGATTATGGATTTTGTTCTTTTATACTTTCGTTCTTCTGTACACATGGTTGCTTTCATTATGGGTTTTTTGGTTTTTTAATCGTTAATGGATTTTTTTTTGGGTAGTTAGGGTTTTGACTTTTTGTCCGTATTTCAAATTTTTCATCTGAAAGACATTTCTTTTCTGTTGTTAAACTCTTTTCTAAAACTTTATCTGACTCATTCTAAGGTTTCCACCTTTTTCTGTTTATGTTCTTCATCTGTGTATTTTGGAAATCTGTGTATTATTTCAGAAATTTCTAAGCAAGGATTTTTTTTTGTTTGCTAAACAAAAAAGCTCTTTTACAAATGTCCGAAACAAACCTACCTAAAATTTTCATTTTTTTGCGTAGTAGGATTTTCAAATCATGCTAGGAATTTAAAAAAGGTTGTACTTTGTGTTTCTTTTTAGTGTGATTGTTTATACATACATGTCCTGTTCAAATGTCTTTTTTATGCAACATAACAATTATATTTCCTGCAGTTTTCATGTTTTTAAAGTCAAGCAACAATTTCATTAATCGCAATGCTAAAAGTAAAAACATGTTCTTTTGAATCTAAAAGCAAATTGGTTTGCACGCTTTAAAGTTTCGATTTTTTATATGCTTAATCTCTTTTGTATAAAACCTGACATGCTTATTTTGTTTTATTATTATTGATTCTTGAATGTGTTGGCATAGTTTTGTCTGATACATTTTTGTAAATGTGTTGGCATACCAGTACAATAATTTTGAAAAAAAAAATTATTTGAAACCCTAAACCTACCATACTTAAAGACTTCCAACACCAAAAATCATGTTTTCAATAATTTGACATATTTTTTTTATGTATTTATTGATTTGTTATTTTATCCAATAGTTGGCATAATTTATTGTGACCAACTCCATATGGTTGTTTCCATACAAAAACACACATTATTATTTCAAATTGCAGGTAAGCAGAAGCCCATGATAGTGTATTGGCTTGGTGTTAAGAATAAGATTAACTTCGTTTTTGTACCATTCAAATGTTATACAATAGAAATTTAAATTAAATGTAATGTAATTTCTATTTAATATATAATGTGTATTTTGTTATCTCTTATTGTAATTTTAAAACGGTTGTGAATTTATTTATTGTTTATAATTTCAATTCGTTTTCTCCATAAAAATTTTGAAAGATATATTCATACTAATTTTTTGTTAATCAAATTAAACAAATATACAAATTACATATTAAATCTAAATAACATTAGATTTAAATGATAACAAAGATAATGACATTTCCATTTAATATGCAATATCTATTTTGTTATTTCTTGTTTTTGTTAATAAAATCAAACAAGTATACAAATTACATATTAAATATAAATAACATTTATATTTAAATGATAACAAAGATAATGACATTGATTTTTATTTCATATCATTTTTATTCTATATCATTTTATGAACATTGAATAAATTGTAAGGCCTAAAAATTAATGAAGAAAATGAAAAATAAATAATTGTAATTATAACTTCATTACTTAACACGAGTTATGTAAAATTATAGTTTTTCAGACTTTATATTGATTTTGCTCATGTTAAATTCTATTTTTTTTACTTTTAATTATGCCTTTCATTAGGTTTATTATTATTATTATTAGTTTTATTATTTATGTTACTACTAATATTTAAGTTTTGTGTATGAGATGTTATTATTTCCAGAAAGTATGTTGCTTAGATATTTGTTTCTGTCAAATTTATTGTCTTTGTCATTTCCCTATATTATTACTAATATTTAAGTATTATTGCCTTTGTCATTTTCTATACTCTGACATCACTATTTTTTCATTGTCCAAGAAGAGTTCTCTGAGGTCTTAATTTTTGGGATTCTGCGTGATCTTCATCATCAACTTAAGAAATCATATTTTTTTTATATCTTCAATTATAATAATAATAATAATAACTGAAGATTTAATACAATATGTAATATTATTTATATAAATTATTTTAAACTGTATTAATACTATTATATTATTTATTACCATTACCCTACAATATCTGACATATATACAGTATCTCACATTTATCCAAGACAAGTCATTTCACATTTCACGTCTTTATTTTTGTCATTCCAATGCTCTTTATCATCAACTTAAGAAATTATATATATATTTTTTAATTGTCAATAATAATAATAATATCTTAATATTTTATAATAATACCTTAATATTTAATACAAGATTTAATATTTATATTTCTGATATAAATTATTTTAAACTATGTTTTATTTATGATTTCTGATATAAATTATTGGAAGCTATTTTTTATTATTGGAAACTGCGTTTTCATTATTCATTCATGATCTGCAGATAAACATATCATCAGTGTGTTTTTACATCCTGACTTCTTCCAATATGTTGGTATAAATTTAAACATATCATCAGTGTGTTTTATTTAGATTGCTTTTTTTTCCTTACATGTTAGGTGTTTGATTTTATTTTATTTTATTCTTTTAATATTATTTAATTTAAGCATATTAGCAAATTAAATTCTTTGCATGATTAGAATAGACATGTATGTATTTAATTTTAGTTGTTGAAGGATTCCAATATATAGTTTTGCATATGTTCTTATCCGATATTTAGATTGTATTTTTCATTTAGTTGCTATTATTATTCATATGTTAACACTGTAATCCTGTTTCGGTCAAGAAACGTACTTTCGTATTATATTATATATTTTCATATTTATATTAGATTATTATGTTTCTTTTTTTTTTGTGCACGTTTATTGTTTTTAGAGAATTAAATGCATATATTGATAACAACAGGAATGCAACTCAGGTTTCAATGACAGAAAAAAACGCACACATCTTTCCTATTGGAGAAAAAAAGGTAACACAGGATAGTATTTTTAATTATGTTGCTAAAGACGTTCTGTCTACTCTAAACCAACTCTAAAAGTCTATGTTATAGGTTCTTGTTTGACCTTTCTAAAATAACTAACTAAATTATTTAAAATTATAAATAAATATAAATTCTAAATTATTAAATTTCATATTAAATAGAAAATTACAATAAAAAATTATTGAATGTCATACTTAAATAAAAATTTACAATATTTTATTATAAATTATTTAAAATTTTAAACACATACAAATCTTAAATTATTTAATGTCCAACTTAAATAAAATATCTAAAATAAATAAAATTATTAAATTATTTTAAATAATAATAAATAATAATTCTAAATTATTTAATGTCCTACTTAAATGAAAATTTAAAATAAATAAAATTTCAAAAATATCCAAAATCCTAAATAAACACAAATCATAACTTATTATGTTTAACCTAGCAGGTATAAATTTATGTTTTTCTCAAAGTTTATAAATACCTTCTATGACATTAATTTTTTGGTAGGCCTTATAATGGAAGATGCTCAAATACAAAACATTTGTCTTCTACAAGTAGAAGACTTATTAATTTCAAATGATAAGTCTTTAAAAGACTTTAGCAGTACCACAACCTATTCATTCAGATTCTTATTTATGAGAATAAATAATTATTGATGAATTAAATCATGACAAAATAAAAATGTCTGAATTGCATTATTTTCTTTTTCAATCTCTAACTACTGAGCAAGTGGATCTCTATCAGAATATAATGACAACAATATTGTCAGAAGTTGGCGGTTTTTTTTTCTTATACGATTATGACGGCACATGAAAAACTTTTATGTGGAAAACTTTATCTCCTGCCATTAGATCAAAAGGGTTGATGGTGTTGAATGTAGCTCGTAGCGCTATAGCTTCTTTGTCACTTTCAGGAGGGAAAACAACTCATTCTACCTGCAACATACCTCAAGGAAGTCTTCGTGCCAGATTGTTGATTGAAACTAAATAAATTATATGGGATGAAACTTCAATGATCAATAAATTCTGTTTTGAAGCTCTGGATATAACTCTAAGGATGTCATAAGGGCTGAAAGTCAAAAGAACGCTTATAAACCTTTTGGTGGTAAAGTCATTGTTTTGGGAGGAGATTTTAGGCAAATATTACCTGTTGTAAAAAATGGATCATGATATGCCATTGTGAAGGCAACAGTAAACTACGCGGAGTTATGAAAACATTGCAAAGTCTTGAAACTTACAGAGAATATGAGAAAAAGCAGTGAGAAATCAATGCAAACTGCAACAAAAATAAAAGAGTTTGTTGATTGGATACTTCATATTGGAGATGGAGATATGAACGTAAATAAGTTGGGACAAACAACTATTAAAATACCAGAAGCATTTTAATTCTACATGTTGAACAACCTTTATTGCAATTGCTTGAATTTATTTATCCAGTCTACATGCAAACTCTTAACTCTGATGGATTTTTTGACGATGGTGCAATATTGTGTCCTACTAGAGAATGTGTGGACCAAGTGAATGATTTATCCTTAATCCCTGGAGAATAACTTAGTTATTTAAGTTCAGACACCCATTGCCAATTTGATGAACAAAAAAATGCTCAAAATGAGTGGTTTACAACAGAATATTTGAATGATATCAAATGCTCAGGAATTCCTAATCATTTTGTTAAATTAAAAGTTGGAGTTCCAATAATGCTTCTAAGAAATACTGATCAAGCCAATGAACTTTGCAATGGAACAAGATTACAAGTAATTCACTTGGGAAGAATGTTATTGGTGCCAAAGTTATTACTCAAAAAAATATTGGTGATAAAATATTTATTCCTATAATGAACTTGACTCCTTCTGAATTAGGTCTGCCTTTTAAGTTTCAGAGGAGACAATTGTCAATATCTTTGTGCTTTGTTATGACAATAAATAAAAGCCAAGGTCAAACGCTTAATAAAGTTTGTCTATATCTACCACGTCTAATGTTTACACATGGACAACTATATGTTATTGTTTTCATAGTGAAATCCAAGAAAAGGTGGAAAATATTGGTTTTGGGTGATAATGAAAATACCAATAATTCAACTACTAATGTGGTTTATAAAGAAATATTTGAAAATGTTTGATACATATTGTTACAACCATACATATCCGGTATGAAAATTCTTTAATCCAAAACTATTCTTATTTCTCATCTCTTTGTTCTAATATATGTAGATGAATTTAACAATTTCTATACGTTTCTTTTTTTTTTGTAATAACAGGTTTCTTCTTATTTCTAATAGTAAATCTTTCAACGGGACTATAATGGATAACCAAAAAATGTATAAATTTATAACTTTTCAATAAATTTAATAATTTTAATTGTCTATAATTTTAGTTTGATAAATTTGTTTTCTTCTAAATGGTTTTAATACAGGAATTTCATAGTACTTAGTAACACAGAAGTGCATATTCACTACAAAAAAATAATTAAGATATTATACTTTACACAGGTTCTATATTATAATATTTTACACATGTGTTGTTACATAACGCTTCCTGAATAAAGTGATCGGACTTCAAATATGGTTTTTTATTTTCTGTGTTATGTCTGTTTCATATAACAATACATTACATATAAATATTCTTTGGATATACCGTGTATATTAGTTAAAGTATTCAAACATTAAATTATGTATTAAAAGATTCGTTGAATTAAAATAATTAATTGTTGTAGTACATTCAAATAGGAATTTGGTTGTTTGTTTACAAAAACAATCAGGACAGTCACCACATCAATGACATGAACAAAAATTAATAGACGTTTTTGTTAATTAAAATTAACCTGAATTGTATATTTTCTTTAAACTACTGAGACAGAAGCTATGATAGGTACTCAATCATTCTTCATAATTTTAGATATTTCCATGTGTTTATTAATTATCGAGGGTTACATTCAGATTTTCTTTATTTATTTTTTACTTTTTGCGATAATTCAATTAACGTGTTGTGCTAATTGAGATGTGTTGACATTAAATATAATATTGATCACACTCGTATTATAGCACCTAAAAAAAAGCAACTATGTAGTTTATTTTGTATTGTTTTTAGTATGTTCTGTTGCTTTACTGAGTATTTCTTTTGTTACAAAGCTTTAAATTTAACAATATTTCTTATTTCGTAAGTGTTGTTCTGGATATTATTTTATGATTTATAGGAAATTGTTGCAAAATTGTTGTACGAATTGAGTGTTAAATAGAGTTGTGAAAAAGTAATCAATCTGCTGCATTATTTCTCTATCAGTAATTATTATAATTCATCATATGCTGCACTATGTGATAAGTATTATGACAAAAGTGTTTATTTAATAATAGGAAGTAAGCATACATTGTTTTCCAAAATCATGCATATATGTACGATTATACATTTTAAGTTATGACTTGTTGTCTTTAGAAAAATGTGTTTACCACTTTCTATGTGATTAACATGTATAATAAGGCAGCTACACCAAAATATGAGTTTTAAATTTTCAGTTTTCATTACTACCTCATAAGCATATTGTATCCTATAGATAACAGTACATATCGTTAATTTTTACAGTTATCAAATGAATTAACTTAGTCACATCAAAATAAAACTTCATTTAGAGAACTCATTTTGTTATGAAGAGTATTCAAATAAAAGGTATATTTAATTAATAACTTTTATTATTTGCGTATTTAAGAAATCTTATTTAATTATTTTTCTAACATTATATGTGTTCATCAAAATATGAAATTCAAAGGAGAAAAACTAGCATCATCCTAAATTGATAAATAATTTGGATCTATTTGATCTATTCTTAAATTATTTACTAATATTTAATGTAATTTTAATTTATAATTATAATTGACTCTACCATCATTCTTAATTAATTTAATTTTAATATATGTTAAAAATAGTTAATTTAATATATATAATTTATTATTTGTTATTATTATATTATTATTTAAATATAAAATATTTAAAATATTCCTATTGCAGGGTCAACATACATACTAGTAATGAGAAAAGAAGGGAACATGTTCCAAAAAAGGTGAAAACAAGTGTGATCTACTAGGATATAATCTAATTTTTTCACATTGTAAAGTAAAAATAGTTGTATGAACTCTCGCAAATCACCACTCATAAATTCGCTCAAATTAAGGATACAAACATCCATGAAATTAACATCTACTTCTTCTACAGTTACAGGAAATAAGTGGAATCAAACATAGTTATTTTAGTGTAAAAAAAATAATTTTTAGTTTGTCATTATTAATAAATATTTTAATATAATCATGTTCATATTTATTATTCATAATTTCATCATGTTTTTATGAAAAAAACACAAAGAAAAATAACATAATTAATTAATAGATAATAATATATTGACAATTCACCATTTTTATATAATCATATTATAATTTTTAATATTATTATTGTTTTTTATATTATTTAATTTTAATTTTATCTTTTATTTTAAATATTTTACATCATATATACGACTCTAAAAATTATCAAATATTTTTTCTTAATTAATATAATGATATGAAAAGACAACAGGCAATATAAAAAATATCAAGGTATGTCTAAATTCACTTTCAAACATTGAAAATCCATTCAAATACTATTAAAAATTTATTTCTAGCTTGCTTATAAAATAAAAAATATCCAAACATTCATATGTTACAGTTCAAACCTAAATAATCTGTATAATTTTCTAATCAAACAATTTACTAAAGATTAATTGTAACATTTTTATAAACAATCCTTATAGTTATGGACAAAGTTACCTAATTATACTGTCTATGCCTTGTTTGGGGCTTTGTAGCTCTATACTGAGAATTCATCATTGGGTGGGGGAAATTGAAGCCAAGGCTGAAGGAGCACAAATAAGCATTGAAGGATTTTATTGGCAAGGGAAGGATGAGGAAGCTCAAAAATTGTGGTTGAGACGGAAGAATGAGGTTGCAACTGAACTAAAGAAGAATAATTGCAAGCTTTACGATAATTAACTACGAGTCTCATCCTCATGATACATGAACTCATTGTGAGACTGTAGTCGGAGTACATGCTAGGAATATTATGTATGCAACATGGTAAACAAAAGTGACAATTTATTGACAAGATATGTTTAAATTCACTTTCAAACATTGAAAATTCATTCAAATAGTATTAAAATCTTATTTCTAGCTTGCTTATAGAATAAAAAATATCCAAACATAAAGTGTTAAATTCATATGTTACAATCCAAACCTAAATAATCTGTATAATTTTCTAATCAAACAATTTACTAAAGATTAATTGTAACATTTTTATAAACAATTCTTGTATCTATGGACAGAGTTACCTGATTATACTGCTTATGCCTTGCTTGGGGCTTTGTATCTCTATACTGAGAATTCATCATTGGAGTGAGGGAGATTTAAACCAAGGCTGAAAGAGCACGGAGAAGCATTTAAGGATTTTATTGGCAAGGGAAGGATGAGAAACCTCAGAAACTGTGGTTGAGACGAAAGAATGAGGTTGCAAGTGAAGTAAAGGAGAATAATTGTACGCTTTACGATGAATAACTGTCAGTGTCATTTTCAAGATACATGAACTCATTGTGAGATTGTAGTTGTAGTGCATGCTAAATGGTATACAAAAGTGACAATTTATTGACAAGGTATGTCTAAATTCACTTTCAACATTGAAAATTCATTCAAATACTATTAGCGTGTGTGTTGACATTGCTTATAGAATAAAAAATATTCAAACATAAATTGTTAAATTCATATCTTACAATTCAAACCTAAATAATCTGTATAATTTTCTAATCAAACAATTTATTAAAGATTAATTGTAACATTTTTATATTGTTACTTTTTTATTAAAAAGATTTAATAATATTTTTTAAATCTCACTGGTTGAAAAGTTATACATTGAAGATGAGACATGGACACATATGTTGAAGATGGTTGCTGCCCCTTCAAAGATTGTGTTTGATGAAGACTTTTATGTTCATTTCATCTGTATTTTGCTTTGCTTTAAGTGTGTCTTAGGTGGTACTTAGAGGTTGTCTAAGAGTGGGCTTTTTGCTGAGTAACTCACCTCATAACCACTGGCCATGTGATAAGAACAAGCATAAGTTTTCTTAAACTGTTT
>Ga0123342_1001763_pt1 | contig 36541 bp, 25 predicted proteins | sample Turbeawhitnodule_FD_89960 | JGI IMG/M metagenome (GOLD analysis project Ga0123342, IMG submission 89960) | Root nodule microbial communities of legume samples collected from Mexico - Turtle bean Mexico white nodule | ecosystem: Host-associated > Plants > Roots > Nodule | place: Mexico: Nepantla... | reverse complement strand
TTTTCCCCCCCCCCCCCCACAGTTTTTCACAACCTAACAAGACATATATCTTGCTCCCTTGTTTTCCATTTGTTCTTTCAAACCTAATGACAATCACATAACCAACCCTACGGACCCATTCAAGTAAGTCTTCTCGCTTAGGAAACACCTTTACAAAGTTATTTCAATAATATTACAAAATTACTTCTTCATATTATAATGCACTAAACATGAATGAAATGAAATGTTATTCACCTCATCTGTTACAAAATGGGTACCATAGTCCCCTTCATCCAGTTCATGTTCATGCACATAATTCATTAAGTCTTCCATACCGAACATCATTTCTACTTTATGGAATCTTTTTGTAAATATTCAACCTCCATGTTCATACTTTCACCTTCATTAATAAAATATAAATTTCAATTTTATTATATTTTTCATTGAAATTCACACAAGTATGCAAACTAAAAATTGCATTCATATGATAATTCAAAAATAGCTTCGAGATTGGGTATCCATAAATCATTTTATAACTAAAAAATTGCTTCTGAATTGGATAATTCATAAGTCTTTTGTTAACTCAAAACTAGCTTCTGGATTGGGTAATCCATAAGTCACTTGATAACTCAAAAATACCTTATGGATTGGGTAATGCATAAGTCATTTGATAAATAAAAAAATATCATCCGGATTGCGCATTCCAAAAACATGTCATCATCAGTTTCGCTTCATTTCCAAATTCGGTAAATTTTTGGATTATCTAATGCGTAAGTTTAAAAATTCAATAGTTATGTTCTGGATTGTATAACATGAAACTTAGTCTTGGATTCAGATTAACTTTATGGCTTATCTAATCTGTATGTTTTACGGATTGCCTAAGTTTTGTGTTACATAATCTGAAACATAATTACTGAATTTTGAAACTTATGGATTAGTTAATTCGTTGATGTGTCGGATTACCCAATCTAGAACCCAAAAATTCCACAAATACAAACATGGTAAGGACGTAAAAAAACTCACCTAAAAATGGCACTACCACCATGAACCGCCGCCAACAATCGCCAACCACCGTCAACACCACCATTATAGCAACCACTGCCGCCACCACCACCTTCAACCCACACACCTTCTTCACTCACCAACCAACCTTAAAACATTGTTCCTTTTGTTTTTAACTTTTCATTAAAGGGTACTTTTGGAATTTTAAATTTATAGGGGTGGGTGAAGAAGTCATGGAGGTGCAGGAAGAAACTAGCTTTTTAATTACTTTCATGGGCTGGTTTCAATATTCATTAGAGGCAAATTCTTGGCAGTTTCTTCCTGCACCCCCACGTTTTTCTTCCTGCACCCCCACAATATATTGCAAAGACAAAAATATTCCTATTATTTTTTAAAAACCCCAAAATGCACATAAGACTCACACTACTCTTTTTTCTTCCTTTGCTCACAGACTGCACACACGGACTCTATTTCTCTATGAATAGCGTCGACGCTACTCCATCTCTTAACATAGGAAGGTGTTTCTGGTGGTGGTGGTCGGTGGTGTCTCGACGAGTTGGTGGTGGTTGGGTGGTCTCTCTTGGCGGTTCCCTGTTCGGAGAAGAAGGTAAGTATTTTTTTTTTTTGGTTTTCGGATCCATAGTTCCATTTTTTTTTTGGATTATCATTTCCGCAGTTCATATCTAGTATTCCAGACAATGAAATTCGGTAGTTTTATAGAATCGGGAATCCACATTTATTTTTTTGCATTCTGGATTGCGAAATCCATAAATCTTCTGGATTGGAGAAACCGTAAATCTTTTGGATTGGAGAATCCATAAATCTTCCAATTGGTGAGTCCGGTAAGCTTCTGGATCCATCAATCCAAAACAGAAATTAGGTTTCCTAATTCAGCAATCCGGAAATCAACAATTTATTAACAATTTGCTTTTGAAACACCCCCTCATCCAGAAAACAACATGATTCACTTCCAGATTAATAAATCCGTAGCACATTTTCGAATCTCAATTTCTCGTAACCCCAAAAATTCCATAACCACCAATGCTCCTAAAAAAACTTAATTCTTACCTCTAGAAGTCAAGCAACACTTCAGCAACATAACTCATTCCTCCGCCTTGCTCTGCACAGCTAAAATAACCCTCCACCAGCACCTGAGATGAACGAAGAAGACGAACAATGCCAATTAAACTCCACCACAATACCTTTTTCAAATAAAAGGTAAAGGCCAATTTCGGGATTTTTAAAATTATGGGGATGCAAAAAGAAAAAACGTAGGGTGCAGGAAGAAGCGGCCCAAATTCTTCCAACACCTTATCAATGGTGACCTGCATCCTATCTTCTATTTTTAATATGCCAAAATTCAAATTCGAGAGACTATCTTTCTTAATGATTGTTCCTGGTGTTTTTAAGCTTATGTTCTATGTTCAAAGCATCTAATATTTTACATATGGATAGTAATTTCTTTTAATAATGATGTTGTATCTAGGTTTCTTCATAAACATTTTCTTTTACACATTATAAATACAATTAACAGTAGAACATTTTGAGTTAGTAAATTTGGGGAAAATTGTCAAAATTAGAACATTAATGAAAAATATTTAGAGGATAATTTAAAATAAATTATTCAAATATTAAAATAAATTGAAATTAGAGAGTAATATGATTAGTTAAAGTGATAGAATTTAAATTTATCTAAAAAAAACAATTTAAAATCTTTTATATCTTTTTTCAATTTATTATTTTTCTCTCATTCTATTTATTTTGGTCGGGTTTTGGTTGAAACATCATTAACTGAAAATAATTTTTCAACTAGTTGCAATGGATCGAAATATATGTGAGTACTATTTCTTAATTGACTTGGGTTAAGATTTCTTTATGAAGTTTTCTTATGAAGTGGTGGGAAATGATTAAAGAAGTGGAATAAAAGGAAAAGGATCCTATTAGTATAACTCCTGATAAATTAAGTAATGATGAAAATAATGTATTTGATATTATGAGTTAGTAGTAGATGATAATCATTTCATTTTTATGGATTGCTTCAGTGTATTACTCTTTCTTTGTGCTTTTTTTCTTTGGTTTTGAAGGGTGCAACTTATTCATTGAAAGAGTTCTTACTCTTTATAATTTATTTATTTTCATATCATGTCTGATTGATGATATGAAAAAAAAAAGAATATTTTCATCGTGAAAATTGAAATTTAAAAAAAATGTAATTATATACTAATGCAAATTGTGAATGTATCTGTTTTCATAATAATTTATCATATTCTCTAGGTGTTGATATCAAATAAAGCTTTTGCAAGGTTGTCACGTAAGATTGTTTTCTATTGATGTAAATTGAAGTTATGTTCTGATCAACAAAGATCAAATATATTTTCTTGATAATGGAGTAATATTTCAAACTTATAGCATAATGTTTTTATAATATCATTATTAAAAAATAATTAAAATATTATTAAAAAGTACACAAAATTATTAAAAAAGGTAGGAGATAAGCTTGTACACTGCTCCTTTTATATGTTCATAGAGGCTAAAAATAAAATAAAAAATGATATTTTTGACAATCATAAAAGTTATATACAATTTTTTATGTGATTAATTTAATATAAATATATAATAAAGAATAAATTTGTATTTAAATAATATAAAATATTATTAAAATAATATTATTAAAATTATAATATGATTATTTCAAAAAATAGGATTGTTTATCCAAAAATGAAGTTAAAAAAAGCATTTGAACTTGAACCAAATGCCACTCAGACATTTGACTACAAAAAGAGGTGCATGACATTCTCAAGTCTTAAAGGAGGACAGCGAAAGTTGAAGAGTAAAAAAAATAAATCTTAAGAGACAGAAAATTTTGAAGTACAATGTATCAAGTTTTTATTTTTAAAATATTAGGTAAAAAGAAGTTGATATTTATCATTTTATTATTTTTATTTTTTTATTTTTTATTTATTTTATAATTATAATTTTTTATGAATTATTTTAGCTTTATTTTATTTAACTATTTTATATTATTTATATTTATAAATAGAGGTATTATTTATCTTATCTTATTTAATTATTTTATCTTATTTATAATTGTTTAGGTGAATGTCTCTAATTCCATCTTATTTTATTATTTCATGTTATTTAATCAATAATAATAATATACTATTTAACTTTTTATTATAGTTATATGTATTTTTAGTTTAATTTATAACATATTTTTTATGATAAATAAATATAAATTATATGTATTTATTTAGAAAGGTAATAATCTTTAATTTTAAATTTTATGATCATAACTTATTATGATGGTGATGGTTAAATGCTCATGTAATAATAACAATAATAATAATAATAATAATAATAATAATAATAAAATAATAATAATAATAATAAAATAATAATAATAAAAATAATAAAATAATAATAATAATAATAAATCTTTTTGAAAGACGAATAGTTGCTTTTTTTTCTCCTTCACTAAACACATCAACCACTTAATAAATATTTTTGGCAAGACCTTTATAAAACTATAAGAATTTTTTTCATAGAAACAACATCACAAAATATTATTATTATTAATAATGTTATTTGATTGATTAAAACCAACCGACAAAAATTAACATATTTAGGAAAAGCGATTGAAACTACATATCTTTATGAATTTGTGTATCCATTTTTTTTATTATGATAATAATAAAAAATAATTAAATAATTAAAATATTAGATATTATAATAATTATTAAAATAAAAATTATTATAAAATAATTTTTTTTTAATTTTTAATATCATAATTATAAATATTTTAAAATAATTATTATTTACTATAAATCTTTTTTTTGTAAATAATGTAATTAATTAAATGAATTATACTAATAAAGATCAAATTAATAATGAATTGTGTACCCTACAAAAAGTTATAAAAACTGTTTTTATTAATAATTATAGATAAAAAATTACTTAAAAAAAGAAACAATTCATTGCAATCAGACTTATTATCAAATGACGCTACACAATTTTATATTTAAAAGTTTATAATAGTATCACATAAAATAATCTCAAAATCTACTCTATGTTTACCAATAATCAAAATAGTTACACCATTCATTTTTTTTCCATGTCGAATTTTTTGTAACAAAAATCTGTTGCTAGTTGTTTATTGTTTTTGTGATATTTTTTGGTCAATTCATCCTTATCACCCCTTTTGTTTTTTCTAATTAACTTCACATTTATTAAAAAACTATTTTATAGAAAAAAAATGTTGCATTTCTTAAATTTTCAGCAAACCAAAAAAAAATATAATAATTGTCGACCTAAATGTTTCTTCTGCAGTGAATTGTTGGTGTCATCGTACAACTCCAACCGTGTTCAGTGTTTAAATGGTGGTATGAGTGTGCAGTGATAAGTGACATCAGACATGACATAATATCTAGTGCTCTCATTCTAATGGACATTATCCTCGCCAAATAAAATCTTCTTGTTAAAGCAACACCAACCTCCACATTCTTCACTCACTTTCTTTTCAATCAACCATACCAAAACCAATCACTTTCTTTAATCAAGATATTTACTCTCCTTCACATTCACATTCGTTGTTGCTTCCAAAAGTCTTCACTTCTCACATCAAATATTCCATGATTAAAGATAACATTAATATATAAGATATAAATAAAATAAAAAAAATTCTTACTTTATAAATTTAATTTTATAAAAATTAAATTTATTTTTTAATATGATAAATCAAATATCATTTAGACAAAATTTATTAGACTTTATTATTTCATTCGATTCTCATAAATATATAATTTCAATTCAAAATATATATCTTAATATAAAAAAAATATAACCAATTTACCGTATATAAAAGAAATGAAATTTTCTAATTTTACGGGGATTAATTACTTAATATGGTTCAGTTGGTTCTCGTGAATGGTGCATATGTATCTCATGTAAAAAATCATGAATTTTACTTGTATTAAAGGAGAAACATGAAGAGGAGGAACATAGTGGAGAAAGAATATATAATGGTTCAAAGATTGCATGAAAGAGTAAGACTCTATAGTAAGAAGAGAAAAAGGTACCATGCTAGCTGGAAAGCTAAGAAGAATGCCTGATTCATTAGATGAACTAAAAAGTATTGTAGGTGAGAAATTCGGGATTGATATGCAAAAGATGTAACGGTGACAAAATGAAGAAGGAGCAGAAATACACTCCACTCATGTGATAAGAGATAATCATAATGAATAAATAAAGAAAAGAAAAATAACTAAAAATAGATAAATAAATATATATAGCCATATAATCATAATGTTTCATTTTACCTTAAAGCTCATTATATTATTTAATTAACAAATTGAAAATAAACAATTTTTTAACTATTTTAATTAATAACTATTATATAAAGTTTTTGAAAAAAATTACAATAAGTAACAATAACTAAAAAAAAAAAAAAAAAAAAAAATAAAAAAATAATATTAAAAAAAAAAAAAAAAAAAAAAAAAAAAAAAAAGCAATCTAATTGACAAAGCATGTCAAGCAACAAACAAATAGGAAATGAATAATATAATTATCTTACTTTAGCTGGAATAAATTGAGTGTTGAGCAATATTAGATTATAATGACAACACATTTCAATCACTTGCAGATAACTTAAACGTAAAATTGATAGAAGGAAATATATGAAAGATAATAGACTAATTTTGTATTTGTCATACATGTACCGTTAAGATAGAAAAAAAGTAGGAAGTAGAAGTATTATTTTTTCCAAATGCAAAAATAGAAATAGAAGATTTTGATAAGACATTATATTATATTTATTACAATTTTGCAATAGAAGCAAAAGTATGATCAGAACAACTATATTACCCTACAAATTTGAATAAGAAACCGTTATTAAAAAACAAATGATCTACTGATTATTGGCTTATAACATTGGCTAAGAAAAAATATTCAAGTATCAACAAACTCACAATTTTTTTAGAAAAGTAAGAAACAATAAACAATTATATAAAACAATGATTTATTCTAAAAGGTGAATAACTCAAATTTCATAATTTTGTATGTTAACCTCTTGTTTAAAAACAATTTTATCGTCTTCTTTGAATTCATTAAACATACATAAATTCTTTTATCCCACTCCAAGTTTTGTTGATTTATTTGTCACGTTTTCTTTCACTATTTTGTATAAAAATATAAGTTATATAATTATATATATATATAAATTACTAAATATAAATGTAAATAAAAAAATTACAAAATAAATATTAAAATATAAGAAACAAATATCAACATATGCGAACAAATAACAAAACTAAACATACTAAAATTAATATAAACAATGCATAAACATAAATAATTAAATTGTTCAAATATCAACAAACTGACACAAATTCTAAGGAAAGTAAGTAACAATAAACTTATGACGAATAAGGTTCTTGGAGTTTGAAAACACCAAAAATACCCTCTCTCTCTTGGCCAGGGTTTGTTGTGCAGTGGCACGACAAGGGGTTTGCAGGCGCGATTTGGCTTGCGGTTGCGGTAGGTGACAATGGGACAATGCCTCTAGAGGTGCAACGGTGGGTGGCGCGGTGGTTTACTAGTGGTGCAACGGCGACGCGGTGTGTCAGGGTTGTGCAGCGGTGCAGAGTGCTCTGGATGTGTGCGAGCGCGCGCCCTCTGGTGCAATGCGCGACATCTGGAGTTGCTATTGCTGGTGATGCACGATGGCCTGGCTGGTGCGGCAGTGTGCGCAATTGCGTCGTTGGTGCTGGTGACGCGCGACAACCTGGCTAATGCGACAGTGTGCACGAGCGCGGCGGTCTAGTGCGGTTGGTGTGTGGCGGTGGTGTTGTGTGTGCAGTGGTGGTTCACTGGCTGGTTTATGGCGGCCAGTGACTGTGTGTTTCTTAGCGGCAGCTTGTTAGCCTTTGGGAATGACGGAGGGCTCTATAGGTTTCCTCATCCCATGGGCTTGTTTGATGAATAGAGAAGTGTTCCCTAATAAGAAAGCGTATGCTATGCAAGGCCCTCTAGCTTTGGGAAATACATGTGACATTCTATTGTCCCAGCTACCTACTCCTTGTATTAAGGGAGACATGGTTGTTGTCCGGAATGATGAGGCAGATTACTTGACTGGTCTTGAGGATTGCAAAACCCATCTAAATGTTCAGATTATTCTATCTAAGGGGGATAAACCTCTCACACACTTTGATTTAACTAAAAAGTTGCAGCCAGTGTGGAAGACTCTTGGACCGTGGAAAGCAATTCCTCTTGGAAAGGGTTTCTATGAGTTTGAGTTCGGTTCTTTAAAAGACATGAGATGGGCCCTTGTGATGGGTTCATTGCAGTTATCTCCTAGTTTCTTGAGATTGTTTTCCTAAACAAAAAAAGACTTTGTTCTATATTCTATGAAAAGTCTAAAACTCAGGCCTGGGTTAGAATCTACCATTTGCTTTTGGAGTACTGGAGACCGAGAGCGATCTTTTCCATCACCAGAGGTCTTGGTACCCCTTTGTCTTTGGATGATCATATATGAGAAAGAATAGGGGTTTGCTTGCAAGAGTGTTGGTGGATATTGATCAATTGCCCCCTCTTCCCGGTCATCTATTGGTTGAACATCCAGACTTTTCTTTTGTAGCTGATGTGGAATATGAATGGCTCCCTCCATTTTGCTCTCACAGTAAGATGATTAGGCATGAGCTTGCTCAGTGCCACGTGAGTCATGATCAGGGTTGTGTTCCTATACCTCAACATAAACTTTCTCAGAAGACAACTCCCGATGAAGGAGAACAGGGGAGGATCGTGGTTCCTAAACCACATAAAGAGAATCGGAAGAAAGATTCGCAGCTGAAGCTCGTGGAAGGCCCTATTGATAAATTGACAATTGATGCTCCTGTCGGGGCTAATGTAGGGTCACTCTTGGGTCACCTTGCTTATGATAAAACAGATGGAGGGGAGAATCATTTTGCATATATGCCTCCTCTCGAGGATGCCTCAAATCATGATAAGTCCTCACCCAAGCAGAGGTTGTTCACTCCCACTTCGAATATTTCAGAACCGGGGATGGTAAGGAATTCACCTGCAGTTATGCAAGCCAAGGGCTCATAGTCACAACTTGTAGTACATTCAATTACGATTCTTACTGATGATCATTATCTGGAGGTCTCTGCTCCTGTGGTTGTACCATCTTCGTCGCGTCCTACCTCTCCTCGGAGGGCTAAATCACCTGGGGATATTAAAGTATCAATTAACACTCTTATTGATGGTCATCATGTGGAGGTCTCTGCTATTGTGACTGTACCATCTTCGTCGCGTTATACCTCCCCTCGGAAGGCTAAATCTCTTGGGGATGTACTCCCCAATAATGATACGTTGGTCCTGCAAAATCATTTTTCCTCCCTTGATGGTTTAGAAACTACAAATGTGGGAGTGTATCCTCATATTGGTGCGTAAATTATTCTGACTACCATTGTTGAAATTAATTTTGTCCATATCACTATTGAAAATCAGGTTGTATCCAAATTTTGCGCTGATCATAATGAGATGGAGGAGCATGCCAGTGATACTAGAAAGAAATAGTTCGCACTAAAAGAAAACCAAGGAGACCACCTAAGGGGACTTGTAAATCCAAAAAGACTGCTAAGGCAGTTCTCTCTACAACGTTACAATAAAGGTCTCTTCATTTTTTTGGAATGTTAGAGGATTGGGAAACCACAAACTGTGGAGATGTTGATTAGTTTACTTAAACTACATAAACCCCTCCTGATTTTTCTTGCTGAACCTATGATGCCATACACTAATGCTCTCGATGTCCTTTTCAAATCTGTTAATATGCATTTGGTGGCTACGTCTCCTTATTGTTAATAAAGTTGTTAAGCTTTGGTGTTTGTTGATTCCTAATCTTGTCCAAAATTTCTTGGTTAATGATCAATTTATTTTTGTAACTTGCCTTCTGCATGATAAATGCTTTAGCTTTGCAAGTGTTTATGGTGCTAACACATACTTGGTTAGACGGTTTTTGTGGAGGGATCTTAGTTTCTTCACATGGCCTAAGTGTATTCTAGGAGAATTTAATGTTGTGCTATCGGCGGATGACTGCAAAGGGGGGGTGACTCCTAATCAAGTTTCTTGTAATGAATTCCTTGATTAGATTAATACTAATGATCTTTCTTGTATGCCTTTTATTGGATCTAGTTATACTTGGTGTAATGAGAGGAGACGGTTGCATAGAATTCATAGAAGACTAGATAGGGCTTTATGTAATGGAGTGTATTTTGATGAATGAGATTCTTGCACTTATCAGGTTCTTGTTAGAAATTGTTTTGATCATTCCTCTATTCTTGCTAGTAATTCTTTAAGGAAGGTTAACAATTTTCGTTTCTTTTCTATGTGGCTTCAGGACACTTCATGTATGAAGCTTATTCATGATTTTTGGTATAATAAGATTGTTTGTTGTCCTATGTTTATAAAGTTAAAAAGCTTGAAAATTAAGCTCCAAGACTGGAATAAAAATTCTTTTGCTAATGTTCACAATGCAGATCTTCTTAAGCAGGGTCTCCTCCTTGGTATTCAACAAAACTTAGAGACTACTAGTTTGTCTGATATTGATGAGCCTCTCTGTCAAGAAAATATTATCTTGCACAACTGATTTACATTTTTTTTTTTGCTTTGTTACATTTAAATTTGTCTTGGAGATTATGAATGGGACTATCGGTGGATGGACTATCTGAATGTGCAAGAAATCTAAAGCATTTTCATGATAGTCTTTTGTCAACATATAAGGGTCACTTGATGTTGTATACTTTAGTGTGATGTTATTTCTCTCCTTCATAAAGGTAATTTGGAACTTTCTTACTTTAGTATAAGATTCTAACTTATTCAATATATTTAGGAGCTGGAATTGCTTGTGAGATGTTTTGTATTTTATTGTTTTCATACCAAAATGGATATATATTTTACTGTAATGAACCAAATCAATGGATGTTAATTAGTTCAGTAACTGGAATATGTTTCACGGAGTGGCTAGGATGTGGTTGTGTTTCACTATCATCTATGATTTTTATAAATTTGCAATATATTGAACATCTCCTTGTGTCATTAGATTATAAAATCCAAAATTGAATTAATAGAACAAGTTTCATCTGGAGTTGGGACTTCATGTTGCTGAGAGGATATATTTTTTCATGAAATAATCAAATTGGTTTTTCATGATTGTGATCATTCTTGAAATTTTATCTCCAAACTCCTTTATGTTTACGGAAATATAAATAAAAGATACCTGTTTGACTTGTTGTGGCATGTGGAGTTGATAAAACCCTTTTCCATTTTAGGTTACATTTTTGTAAGTTTAAATTTATATTCACATTTACTTATAATTATTAGCGATTGAAATAGATGAATGACACTTGTTGTTTAACATATTTTTAATATTGATTCTTTTGTGATGATGTTCCATATTCTCTCTAATCTTTTTTTTTTAAGAATGTGAATGACACTTGTTTGGCATGTGGTTGTGAATGACCTAAATTTGTTTGCATTTGTAAAAATTGTACTTGCAATATCTCCTCTATTGTCTCTCAACGAAAAAGACTAGCACTAGGAGAGGCCTTTAGATATTTGAGAACATGGAGAGCTGCCTGAGAATGAATGTTAGTAGGGTCAGATACAAAATGACTGAGGTGGTTGACATCATAGGCAATATTTGGGTGTGTATTGGTAAGGTAAATGAGGCGTCCTACCAGTCTTCTATAGGAGGTTGCTTCTTCTTCATTGAGCCTTTCTCCTTTATTAGCAGTAAGAAGAAGAGTATGTGCCATGAATGTGAAAGAGGGAGCACAAGCAAGCATACCATTTTTTGTAAGGAGATCTAAGGTGTATTTTCGCTGGCTAAGGTGGATACCAGTGTTGTTCCTTGAAATTTCTAGGCCAAGAAAGTATGTAAGATCCCCTAAATTCTTTATGCATAAATGTTGATGAAGCAAGGTTGTGATTTGATTAATTTCAGCAAGGTTGTTCCCAGTTAAAACTATGTCATCCACATAGACAAGGAGTGCAGTTGTTTTTTCTCCATCATGTTTCAAGAAAAGGGAGTGGTCAACAGTAGAGATATTATAGTTATGTGATTTGAGAAAATTAGAAAGTTTGGCATACCATTGGCGTCCGGCTTGCTTGAGGCCATAAAGAGACCTTTGAAGTTTGCACACTTTATTTCTATTTGTTGCTGGAAAACCAGGGGGAAGCTTCATGTAAACTTCTCCATTTAAGTCACCATGAAGGAAGGCATTGTTCACATCCAATTGCTTAAGATCCCAATTTTTTGCTGCAACAAGAGCCAGGAGGAGCCTTAAAGTGGTTAACTTTGCTACTAGTGCAAACGTATCCAAGAAGTTTAGGCCCTCCATTTGGTTGTAGCCTTTTGCTACTAGCCTGACTTTATATCGTTCTACGGTACCATTTGAGTGATATTTGATCTTGTAAACCCATCTACAACCAATGACAGATTTTCCAGGGGGAAGATTTGTAATACTCCAGGTCTGATTGGCTGCAAGGGTTGCTAATTCATTCTGCATTGTCTAAACCCAAAGAGGATTCTAAATGGCAGACTCATAGTTTTGAGGCTCATCATGAGAAGAAATAGACTTTATGGTATGTCTAAAATTAGAGGATATGGAATTAAAATTAATGAAAGTTTGTATGGGATACTTGGTACTAACTTGATTGCTGCTAGTCTGGAAATATTGCAAATAGATTGGCATCCTCCTGTTACGGTCAGATCTTCTAAGGGTAGCAGCAGGAACATCATTGTTATCAACACAAAGATCATCATCATTATTATTAGGAGAACCATGGTCATTATGAATATTTATGTCATTATAAGTTTGAGCATAGTGTTGTGGTATGGGAAGGGAAAGGTTGTTGGGATCTTTTTCATTTGTCAAAAGATATGGAAAACAGTTTTCATAAAAAATAAAATTCCTGGAAATTTCAATTTTGTAACCTTTTAAGTTTAGAAAATTAAAACCTTTGGTGTGTGGTTTAAAACCAAGAAAGACACCAGGAACAGCACAATTGTCCAACTTCTTTCTATGAGCAACAAGAGTAGAAGAATAACACAAACAGCCAAAGATACGCAAGTCAGAAATGTCACACAACTTTCTATGCAATTTTTCATATGGTGTTGCATTATTGAGCAAAGGAGTAGGAATACAATTAATTAAGAAAACATGTTGGACAGCAAAATTCCAAAAATTAGCAGGGAGTTTAAACTGAAAAAAGGAAAGATATTGTAACGTTTAAAATATGTTGATGCTTTCTTTCAACAATACCATTTTGCTCGGGTGTTTCTATGCATGAAGTTTGATGTAAAATGCCCTTTGAAGCAAAAAAAATCTTTCATCACAAATTCAACACCATTATCAGTACGAATATATTTGATTTTTGTTTGAAAGTGGTTCTCAACATAAGAAATAAAACTCACAACATTAGCCCTAACTTCAGACTTATTTTGCATAGAAAAAATCCAAGTAAAGCGGGAAAAATCATCAACTATAGTGAGAAAATATCTATGACCATGCATAGAGATAACAGAACAAGAACCCCATATATCCATATTAATTAAATCAAATATGTGAGCAGAATGAGTAGTGCTAAGAGAAAAAAGGAAGTTTCTTTTGTTCAGCTTGATGACAAGCATCACAAAAATAGGACCTTTCAACAGATATATCAGGATATCAGAAGGATGACCTAATCTTTGATGCCAAAGACCAACAGTTTTAGTTACACAATTCAAGAAAGGAGAAATATGTTGTGTAATGGATCTATCTAAACAATATAAATCATCAATCAAATCAGCTGAACCAATCTTGTCTCTGGTTCTGTTGTCCTGTATGATACACTAGTTAGAACAGAAAGTTAAATCACATTTAAGGCAAGAAGTAAGTTTGGTATAGAGACATGATTGAAAGAAAAAGTTGGAACATATAAAAAAAATTGTAAGACTAATTCTGTAATTGAGATTAACAGTTCCAGAGTAATTTGATGTAACATAGTGGCCATTGGGTACTTTTATGAGAATAGGATTGATACGATGATAGGTGGAAAAATTAAAAGTAAAACATACATGATCTGTTGTTCCAGAGTCTAAAATCCAAGTATATTTATTTAGTAAAGGAATTTTTATGGTATGTGTGTTACCTGCAGAGGTAGAGTCTTGGTCTTGTTGGCTTGTATCAACAGCAAAAGATCCAACTTGATTCACTTGAACTTGTCCAGCAGAAGTGTTTGCTTGCTTGAGAAGGTTGGTTAAGATTTGATATTGCTGATGAGTAAGATGAGCATCGTCATTCTCATTGTTATTAGAATCATACTCCTCTTGAGCGGCAATGTTGTTGACAGAATAAGTCTTACCATTTTGGAATTTGTAACCGGGTGGGTAACCATGCTTCTTATACATGTATCAACAGTGTGGCTAATTCTATTGTAGTGTGTGCAAACCTTTCAATTACTATTATGCCTGACCCTTTTTCCATCCTGATTGGGAAAACCATGTTTCTTAAAGTACACACTATCATTATGACCATTCTTGCCACAAAAAGAACAAACAACATAAGACTGCACATTACTCTTGTTTACCATGGGTTGAACATTCTTTATATTAGCTATCAAAGCATTGCTACTCAATTGTCGTTCTTGTTGGGCTACTAAAGAAAAAAAATTTGATATAGGTGGGACAGGTTCCATTAAAAGGACATGGGATTTAACATTGTTATATTGATCAAAATTGCATGTTTTAGTCTTCCCTTTTTCTTTGAGAGACAATAGAGGAGATATTGCAAGTACAATTTTTATAGATGCAAACAAATTCGGGTATGAAATTTTCTAACAAATCTAATATCACCTTTAATTTTGTAAAATAGTCGGTGATTGAGAGCTCACCTTGGCTTAGCGAGGATGCCTCCATTTGGAGGTCAGAGATGCGTGGGAGGTCACCTTGAGAATATCTTGTTTTGAGATCATTCCAAGTTTCTAGCGCTTAACGCCGTGAGCATCGACTGGCTCCATGAATGATAATTGCCAGAGTCCAACACCGGCGAGACAAGAGGAGTAGTTGATTCTCGCTTGGATGGAGATACAGATAACTTGGGGTTGATTCCTTCTCTTCCTTCTTCATGCCAAAAGGAAAATCTTTCCAGAAGAAACCAAAAAATGAGTAAAATAGAAAAAACAAAACAAGAAAACGAGAAATAAAAGAAAAACAGAGGAGAAACGGAAGAGTGAAAAAGAAAAAGAAAGAAAGGAAAGAACGGCGAAATAGAATCAAGAAGAGATCAGAGATGAAGCACAGTAGAGCTCTTCTACCATCATGAAAATGGTCAATTGCAGTAAAAGAAAGGGTGCCAAAACAAGAACCGTGAGCACAAAGGAGTTCAAAGAAAGAAGAAAAAAAAACTTCGAGAAAGAGAAAAGATGAGTAAAATAGTTTCATTAATCAGAGGATGAATGTACACTGAAAGTATTTATTAAGAGTAAAAAATGATATATGCACTAGTAAAAGCCCAAAGACCCACAAAGGGCCCAAAAACAAAACACAGAAAAAAAAAACACTTAAAATAACAACAGTAACACAATAATATTTTAACACAAACCCTTTTATGTGTACGGAAGTATGGATAAAAGATACCTGTTTGACTTGTTGTGGCATGTGGAGTTGATAAAACTCTTTTCCATTTTTAGGTTACATTTTTATAAGTTTAAATTTATATTCACTTTTACTTCTAATTATTAGCCATTGAAATAGATGAATGACACTTGTTGTTTAACATATTTTTAATATTGATTCTTTTGTGATGATGTTCCATATTCTCTCTGATTTCTTTTTTAAGAATGTGAATGACTGTAAGAAAGAGCTTTTACATTAGTTGCTTTAAAGAATTGTGGTTGTGATGATATATGGGTTGATGAATTCATGGAAGAGAAGAAGGGGATAAATGAGAAGAAGGAAGAGAGCTCTAAGTTGTCGAGATATGCGAAAATAACTCTTGTTGGAAGCTTTATGTAACTTTGATTTTGTTTTAATAAAGAAGTATGAGGATCTACTAGAACATTTAATTTAGTCAGCAAGATATAAGTTTCTAGTTCCAGAATTTGTTCCTCATTTTATGTTCTTAGTTTTTTTTTTTATGTTTTGCCGACTTTCTTCTTTTATATCAAGTCATGTTTTAATGTTTATTCACTATTAATTATTAATTACATCTTATAATATTTTAGACTTTTATTAAAATTAACTTAAATATGACTGAAACATAATAAAATTCATCTATTAAATATATAATTATTAATCAAATATCTTTTGTTAGTATCAGTTCTTATTCTTATTATTATCATTTTTAAATAAGTCAGACTCGACCTATGACAGCATAAATTTATTTTTTAAAGATTGAAGAGAGATTCACATCCAAAGAACTCTTCAATGTTAAATTAGTAAAAAAAGTTATAATTAATATAAAAAATAATATAATATTAAGTGAGTACTCCTACTAACATTAATGTGTATTTACACACTTTCAAACATCCGATAATAAGACTAAGTAATACAAAAATATCTCTTATTGTAAATAAGTACTCAAATATATATTGACTTCTTGCAATCCAATAATAAGACAATTGCTAGTTATAAGTAACTAATGATTATATTTAGTTTTGATATACAATAATAAGACAATTGTTAGTTATAAGTAACTAATGATTATATTTAGTTTTGATATACATAACAACCTTGAACTAGTTCTCCATTAATAGAAAGAACGAACGATTTTAATGTGTTGATTTGTAGTGAATGATATCATAAATATTGACATTTTATGGATAATTTTTAAAGAGATTGAGTTTTTACCAGTATACTAGGAGAGTATTATGAACTCAAATTTACTAAGATAATATTATTAAAATTAATTATGGCATATAAGATATTGTCACTTTTAAATTAGTGTTCTTTTTATGATTTTATCTTTAAAAGGTGAATTAGTTATTTAAAAAGAAAATGTATGTGTTTAAATGGTCTTTGATCTCAACTCTTAAACGATGAGAAATTATTGGACATACCGAAACAAGTCCCCTAATCAAGGACTAATGAAATTAAAATTTCTCTTTAGAATCATTTTTCCGTTCTCACAAACAACATCAATGTTTCGGTATCAAGGATCAGTTACCACAAAGACCTTGTCCATAATTTCATTAAGATTTTACCCTAAAAATAAATCAATTTACAATATATATAAATAATTATCACCTTAAAAATTGATTTAATTATTTTTGAATAATATATACATCATTTGGTCATGTAATGTATAATTCATAAAATAATAAACAAACATGAAAATAAAAATGAAAGAAGTTATTCTTATATTAATTAAAAATCTAACGTTGGGAAGGATGGGGAAGGTCTGTATCATCATCACGTACTAATAATTTTTTTGGTACCATCTCCTGTGTCTTCTTCACTATATGGAACTAATTTTAAGCGACGTATCAGACAAAAAACGTTTAATTTATACAAAAGATAGAGAGTGACGTGTTGAATTATTAGTACGTGAAATGGAGGAAGGGATAAGTCCGTTGTGAGGAATGTTGTCGTTAGTGATATCTGGGAGCCAAATAAAAGATAGTTCGCGAAAAAGAAAACATAGTAGGGAAACAAACTAAGATACTAGTGGAGCAATTTACAAATATATTTGTGTTTAGCACCACCACTGTGTAAGGATAATCACAACAACTATAAATTGAATGGACACTTATGTTTCTTAATAAATTATATGCTGCTTCAATCACAAAGGTTAATAATTCATCCCCAACACACATTATTGTTCAACAAAATATAAACATATCTACTCAAATTTAGAGTTAGTCAATATAACATTCTTAAAATATGCTAAATTCAATCTATTCAATATAAAACATTTATAATTACTTTAGTAATATATAAATCATAAATTACTAAAATTTATTGATATATAAAAATATTTTTAAAAAATATTAGAGTCAATTATATATATATATATATACACACACACGCTATATTAAAAAATAAATTTAGAATCAGTTAACTCTAATAATAATAAATATATTTTAATAATTATAAATATATTGAGCAATTAGAATTAACTTAGTTGACTTTAATAATATTATATATTTTAATAATATATATATATATTAAAAAATATTAAAATTAATTTAATCCACTCTAATATTAAATATATTTTAAAACAGGATATATATATATATATATTGTAATTTTCTTAACTTACTCTAATAATATTAAATATATTTTAATAATAAAAATATTTTGAAAAAGTTATTAAATCTTAGAAAAGTCCAATAATATTAAAATTATTTTAATTTTTAATTTTTGTAAATAAATATTATTAAAATCAACTTAGACATTATTAATTTAGTTTAAAGTCTCAATTTTAAAGATGAAAAATCTCTTCTCTATATATAAATCTCATCTGCACTCGTCTCTCTCACCTAGACTTTTCTCCTTCATTTAAACTTATATCATTCATTTACACTAATCTTATTCATCTACATTAATCTCACACATTCATATCTTTCATTCTTTTATTCACACTCTTTTAAAGACAATTGTTGATAACACTAATCTTATTCATCTACATTAATCTCACACATTCATATCTTTCATTCTTTTATTCATATCTTTCATTCACACTCTTTTAAAGACAATTGTTGATAAAGACAATTGTTGATAAAGACAATTAAACTAATTTTAAAATTACATTGTATTTAAAGTCGATTTATTCATTGCTCTTTAATAAATATTTAAATGTTATAAGTTTTGAATGGTCAAATCGACACTATATTTTATAATTAATTAATATATAATATCAGCTTTAATATGAATTTAGCTCACAGCAGTGGTGTCCGCTATCAAAATCTAATGCAAAGGCTACAACGTTGGGTCATAGAAAATCGATATTTTTACCAACATAAAATGGATGTTAATCATGAAACTAATGTAAATTATTCGCCACTATTACATCCCTTTTTAGCATATATTAAATCAATTTTTATTGTAGTGTCATTTTTATACCTTTTAGACAAATGCCAAGAAATATGATATTTTGACTACGGAAAAAAAGTTTAAAACAGTTTCTTCATTCACTATACATTTGTAATTAATGTATGTCTTGTTGACATTGTTCCTGATTATCTCTATTAATAAGTTATTTTAAATCACAGTTTTTTTCACTACTTTCGAAATGACAATGTAGGCAAGAGATAACTTGTTGGTAATGAAAGAAAAATAGTTTTAAAAATATCTCAAAAACTAATTTCTTAGTATTAACTGTTTATAATAATGTTTAATAGTTAATATCTGTTTTCACACTTGTATAAAAAAAAGTTCTTATTCATTACTGATTACTTGTTTAGAATTTGGATCATTATTAATGCTCTTCTCAAAATCTGGCAAAGTGTCAAATTTAGAGGCGCAGCAGGCATCGAATTCTAAAGGAGTTTACTTTACGTTTTCACCCTATCTTTAGTAATTATTATCACTAATAGTGTTTTGTGCCTTTTATTGTGTGGCGTAAATTATATTTTTATTTAATTTTACAAATATAATTAGTATTTTTTATATGGTGTAATGATATTTTTTAATTATAATCTATTTATTGAAATATAAAAGCTCACGTTAAAATTATCTAAACTTTTTTCTGTTTTAAAAAAAAATCAATATGTTATTTAATTTATTTATTAATTTTTTTTTTTATAAATTTCTTGACAGTTTATGTTCCAGTCCTTTAAATTTTTTTAAAAAATTTTAGTTATATAGAAAAATTTTGCGGCACAAAAACTTAAGAGAAAAAATAAATATTATATCTTAAAGACTAAGGAACAATGTGATTTATGTTTAAATAGTTAATGTACATATTATTTTTTTATAATTTATCAAAATTTAATAGTTTTGTATTTCATTGATTTAAAAGTGTATAAAAAAATATTAAAACATACAAGTTAACTCGTTCACAATTTTTCAGGTTACATTATCTCATAATTTTCACTTTTTTTTTAATAATATTCTTCTTAATTAATTAGGGTTTGTCATCATTTTATCAAGATTTTTTTATCAGTTAAAAAATAAATTAATTATTTGAAATATTTAAGAAATGCTTGAACCCTATACACATAAAATACGATGTAAGAGACATCATTTCTTTAAAAAAAATATATCAAACATCTATGTCCTACGAAATAACGTGATTACCTAAAAAGCAATACAGAACATAAAAAAATCTTCCTAATCAAATAAATTATTTTTCTTTCATGAGAACTAAATGTAACTAATTATACACCGTCTTTTCCAACTAAATACAAAACCAAATCCAGATTCATACAACATCTGTAGCAACAATTTTACAACAAAAATTTATAAATGTTACAACTATTTTATCATTTTCCAAATTTTAACAAGTAGTAACATATAGTACATCCCAACTCCTCATAACCATAAAAAAATTGTATATGTATATTACAAATAAATTAACTTCTACATATTTCTCCAAGCAAGATGATTTGAGCTTATGTTCTAAGAAATTCTTCTACATATTTCTCCAAGCAAAATGTGACGAATTTTATGTCGATGAATAGAATAAAATTGCCAATTGTACAATAATGAGAGCCGCCTTAACTTTAAATAGTGAGAAACATGCATGTATAATAGCTTCACATTATTTTCTAATAGAAAAACTATTATTATTATTATGTATGATAATTTATTTATTCTAAAAAATTAGTTTAAAAATCATACTAATAATAAATGTGATTGAATGAAAATATGAAACAGTTTTATATAATAGTGTATGGCTGTGAAATACACGTGATGAAAGTAATCATTTTTATTATATGAGAGCTGACTTTTTAAGTTTAAATCGTTCTATAATTCAAAATCTTAATACACTGTTCAATTAATTTATTTTTAACTATGAGTTGTTACAAAAGATAGACTTGAACACCTGATATAAAATCAATGGTCTGAGTATTATTCAACGAACACTGCTCTAAACTTCCAACTTCCAAATAATTCGTCTTCGTTCCTTTAATTAGTTTAATGTATTTGAAGTATGCACGTGCTAATTTTACCTGTTTTGCCTCTGACTTTTCTTTTTCTGAATTTGGATCATTATCCATACTCTTCTTCACAACAACCACCTAAGGTCATCTTCTCTACTTCTGTAAGCACAAAACATGAACAATTTCTTATGCGTATAATTTTTATATTTAATTAAGTGCCACTAATTAAATTTTCTTAAGTAAGTTGAATAATAATAATAATACTATTTGAAGCATTTGCTTAATTTAATTGAATATATATTATATCATTCCTTGGTAAAGAACACATGATTTTTGCTATCATGAATGCAAAAATTAAGGAGCCGCCTTAGTACTTTGTACTAACGTAACTGTCAATTCAGAGCCGACAGCTCTATCTGTCGACGTCGTCATTCTATCGCCAACTTCTACACTCAACTATGGAGTTTGAAATATCATGTTAGAATAAAATTTATTGTTTTTTATTTGAATAAGGTAATACTTTCATGAAAATAGGTACTTATCTTTTTCAATTTTCAGAGAAAACTAAAAAAAATAACTTATATTTATGCATATTGCATTTTAAAATGAGATCAAAACATATTTGTATTAATAATGACTGGTTTGTTTAAGTTCTTCTTCAAAGAAGTAAAAACACTAGCGCTAGTTATGCAACTATTTTTTATTTCGTTGCTAAATAGCTATTAAAGTGTTTATCGTTATTTTTTTTTCCTTACGCTCTCTTCGTTTCTAAGCATGGAAGATTCAAAGAAGAAAAACATAGAAATTGAGGATTAAATAAGTAAAAAATTATATAAAACGAAAAAAATTTAATGACTTAAACCTTTCGTGAAATAATAAAAAGATTTGCCAAGAACTATTGAACATTCTAAAAGATAATTGATTATATTTTCATATAATCGATCATTATTTTAATATTTATACTTTTTTATAATAAAATTAGTACATTAAAATAATATTTATTTTAATTTTATTTTTAAAAAATAAATTAATTTTTTAATAAATTAATTTTTTAAATATATTAATATATAAAAAAATACTTATTGTACTACATGAAATTATTTACAATCATTTTACTCGTTTTTATTACTTTTTATTTATTTTAAATAATCTCAATTTCCATTTTTTTCCTTTCATTTTTTACTATCTTAAATTTACTCTAATCCAAAGACATCCTTAATAGTTTTGTAAAGATCAATTTAGAAGAAAAAAAATACTGCTAATTTTAATTGCTAATTATTATTTTGGTCACTAATGGATCAATTTGGTATTTAATTTTAAAATACTTTTTAGATGCTAATTTGGTGGCAAAGTTTTTTAAACCAATTAGTGATAAATATAATATTCAGCTGTCAAATATCTTAACAACCAAAAAATCGATCGTTAATCTTCTTCGAACAATGAAACCATCGTTTGCTGTATTTGCAATATTTTTATGAGCTTATAAACAATATTTTGACCTCCTTATAAATGTTAAATACTAAGTAATACTAAACTCAAATACATAATTTAATAAAAAATAATATAAACACTAAAAGTAAAAGATATTACATGATTCAACATAATGATCAAAATGAAAATAGTTCTAAACAAATATAAAAACTTCAAAGTCGTTATATAATTAAATATGCAACTAATAGTATCTCATAACTTGATTATTTACAGTTTAATCCAAATTTTTATATTTTTTTAATTGAATTTTTGTTGTTTAATTTTTTGTTGTCAAATGGGTGATGTAAGTGTTACTTTTAAATATAAAAAAACAAATTTATACACAAATTTGAATTCGTAAGTAAATTCAACATTATTTACCGATATTACTCATGGATATGAATTTGTAAGTAAATTTAACATTACTTACGAAATATTATTTATGGATCTAAATTTGTAGATAACTTTAACATTACCTACAAATTATTATCCACAGATATCTATCCGTAGGTAAATTTTACATTACTCACAAACTTTACCCACAAATCTATATCTGTAAGTAAATTCAATATTATTATTAATATAAATATTTTTATTAACATTATTAATAATATTAATATTTCTATTATTATTATAATATTAATAATATTAAGAATATAAATAATCTTAACATTTTTAAAAATATGAATTTATATTAATTATAAATGTAATATTAATAATATTATTATAATATGAATAATCATAAATAATTATCATAACTAATATTCATAAATAATAATGAAAAATAACAATTGTAAATAATAATTGTAAATAATAAAAAAATAATAGAAAAAAATTAAAGAAAAGTATGCAAGATTACCTTCAAATCTACCCACAAACTCGAGTTGGTAGGTATTACCTACAAACTCAAGTTGTTGAGTATTACTTACGAACTCCAATTGGTAAGTAATACCTACACACTGAAGTTGGAGTGTATTACCTACGAAGTAAAGTTAGTTGATATTCCCCACGAACTGAAGTTGGTAGGTATTATTTACGAAGTAGAGTTGGTATGTATACATACTACTAACATTATAAAATTAATAATATTAATAATAATAATATTAGTAATATTAATGATATTAATATTTTTATTAATGTTAATATTATTAATAATAAAAATAAAAAGAATAATAATAATAATAGTTATAATACTGGTATTGTAACATCCTTATTCTTCCCAAATCACTATAATATGCATGAATTTTCAACATAAATATTTAAGGTTTAGGGTTTAGGGTTTACGTATATACATATATAATTTGTATAATAGTTCAAATTACATCTCTCTAGGAAAAATAATATTTATAAACATCAAACAAAGTAATAAAAATAAAATATATATATAAAATACACGATCATCACATATAAAAAAAAAAAAAAAACACACAACAAACAATACGGTAAGTTTGTTAGAATTGTAGGCCTTAAACAAGAGGGGGGTGAATTGTTTTTGAAAGATTTTTGCAAGTATTGAAGGTAGAGTGAAAAGATATGAAGAATTAATCAATGGAAAATATGTCCGGCCAAATATAAGACTGTTTTTAAGCTTGATGCAGAAAATCAACCTGTTGTTTTTACGAAACAACCAGTTGTTTATACCAGCAGATTTGAAAATCAAAGATAAAACAATTTAATGAGTGTAGGGAAAGAGAAATTCACACAAGATGTTTATATTGGTTCACTCTTAACCAAGAGCTACATCCAGTCCTCAGCTAACCACTAAGAATTTACTATGTAATCAAACCTTGATTACAAAACACACTAAGAATGTTGATCTTGAACCCCTCAAGAACACACAACACTTCTTAGCCAAAACCACACTAAGAGTGTTGATCTTGAACCCCTAAAGAACACACAACACTCATTGGCAACACAAATACAAAAATACAATGATCAAGGAAGAAGGGATAGAATACACCTGGGTATTACAATGTTTAAAGTTTAGAAGTACAACACAATCCCATTCCACACACTTGAGAATGATCAAAAGCTCTTTCAAATCTTGGAAAAACTGTTTTTATAAACTCTTTTTCTTGCATTTTGATTAGGAGCGTAAAAACACCTTTATATAGACCAACTAAGTGGTAAAAATCATTTAATTAAGGAGCCAAGATAGTTAGGATCATTAAAAAAAATTAAAACCACTTAATAGAATTTTGTTAAGGTTTTCAAAAAACCAACCGATGGATTTATTGAAACAACCGGTTGATTTTACAACAAAGGCAAAGGCAAAGGCAAAGCTTTTCCAAATCATTTTAAAATTCACTAAGTGTCAAACAACCTGTTGATTCGAAATTTCAACCTGTTGAAATTTCACTTCCTTTTAGAAAACACATTTTTTCAAAAGGTTAAAGATTCAATTGAACTTGGATCATCTTAAGGAGTGAATTAACAAGTTTCAAATAACTAGACAACACACACACACACAACAACAAGATTTTCAAGCTTTCCACTTGGATTTAGAGACATCAAGACATCTTGTTCAACAAGTTAGCTATAAAAAACATTTGTTATAAAGTCATCATTCTCATTACTCATGTCAGACTTCTACTGACCTACACACTCAGACACTTGACTCTACTTTTGGAAGACTCGTTCATTGACTTGGACTTAGAGATCTGCACTTGTCATACAACCTCACTATGAATCCACACAGTTGTGCGAATAAATAATCTCAACATCATATCACCCAGTATGGCAAAGTTAATTCATATGACCTAAAATACCATATTATATTTCAAACCGCATACAAAATCATATGAACCACATTCGACTCTCAAAAGCTGATAATTTTCATTTGTATGATTTCAATATATTAGGAGAGTTAGGATACCTCATTTTAGATGAAACCCTACTCAATGCATATCCTAAACAATCTCAACATGGTATTTGCTTTCCTGAAAATACTATGTCTTCCAAATCTCATAATATTCAAAATCGCACAATTAAATCATACCAAAGCTTACAATTTCAAAACAAACAAAAATTCATCCAAGAATCACATAAATATCTAATTAAAGATTTTTTCAATTAAATATACATAAAATAAATTTTTACATAAATTATAATTAGAAACTATAAAACATAAATAAACCAAATTTTTAAAAGAAAACATAAAAATTTCAGTTTTAAGTTTTTTTAAGCTAGCTTGGGCGAAAATCATCTAACTTAAGCGAGAATGAGTTCGCTTGAGCGAAAATAAACTTGAGAGTACCCCGAAAATTCACCTCATTTTTGCTCAAGTGATCATTTTCGCTTAAGCGAGATTTCCTCTAATTTGAGTGGAAATGGGTCTAGAACTCACTATCTCTGACTAGCTTGAGCAAGAATATTTTGCCAAAGCAAAAAATGCCTCACTTGAGCGAGACATGCAAATTAAAACTTCATAACTTTTAAAAATTTAAGTTTTCAACAAATTCTTTTCATACTCAAACATATTAAACTAAAAACAATGATAATTCCCTGCTCAGAGTTGGATAATAATTCTAATAAAACTAATATGTAAATTTGTAATACCATCTATATATATATTCAACATCTCTAAATCAAAGTCAGTCATAATCAAACAACCAATACTTACAAATTTTTACATTTTAAATATATAATAATACAATTAAACTCATTCAAACACTTCTAGTCTTAATCAAAACACATTCAATAACTTATTCAGATCAAATTCAACATATATTATACCAAATTATCAAAATTAACCATTCAACATTTAATTTCACTCAATACACTACTTTACTCGAAAACACACAATCTTGTAAGGAGATTTTAAAATCGGTGACCACATCATCCTCACATCCAGATCTTCTAACCTAGGGTTCTATTGAAAATTAAAACCAGCTTCCATACCTGATTTTAAGCAAGTGCTCACTAAGAGTTCCAAATCAACCAAAAGCTCAAGGGTAGCTTAACCTGCACCATAGAGTCATGATAAAAAAATCTAACTATATCACTAGAACCCTAAGCTAACAGGTACTAATCCTAAAGCTAGAAACCTCACATGAAACAACATCTACCAAGACAGACTTAATATTTCAAAAACTAACTCAAAGGAAAAGGAGCACAAACGAACTCACTTTGTTCAAAACTCTAATCGGGTAGTCTTGTAGTATTCGCTGCTAGGAATTCAATGAAAGAGGGAGGAAAAAAAAGTTTAGAGAGATGGTGGTTAAGGGTTGCAATGTAGGGCGGGCCATGCAGGCTAGCTCATAGCCCGCTACCAAAAAGTGTGGGGCGGGCTCAATAACCTAGTCCACTAATCCGCGTTGGTCCGTCCCGCATAACCCGCAACCCGCGTGGACCAACAACAAAGCACGGCGGATTGGCGCTGGCCCGCATAAATAAAAAATAATTATTTACTTTTTTGTTGTAAATAAAAATGTACTCCATTCACTCATTATTTCAGTATCACCTTTATTTTATTTTATTTAAAAAAAAATTAATTTAATGTACTAAAAAAAGGAACGTTTTATTTAATCATATAAAGGAGTTAGTATTAAGAGTGACAGTGAATTTAGTTTTAAGTAAAATCTTATATTTAAAATTTGTTAATAAAAAAATAATATAAAGAAGAGATTTGAATAGGATAATTAAAAAATTAGTCATTTTCATTAAAATATTTTGTAGCAAAAATTTGATAAGATACTCTTATAATTTACATACATATATCGAAAATAATAGATGCAAAACAAAACTTTAATTAATTTTAATCCAGTCTTCTAACAACCATCATACTTGAATTTATATTTTTATCGTAATCAAATGAATTGAAAAAAGGATAAAATTTTAATTTTTCAATAGTAGGAATAAATTTTTTTGGGTACGCACTCCTAGCGTGGGGCATGCCAAACGTGGGGCGAGCCTATGCGGAGCGGGCAACCCTCATTGCCATCTCTAATGGTGATTTTTTTTAAAATGAAACTTGAATAACTGATTTTTTTATTTATATATATTTTTTACTTTAATAATAAAATATTCAGCTGTTATTTAAAATATACCATCTTTACTCTAAAACTATTTTTTAGATCATTAGAAGTATTATGAATAATATTATTATAATAATTAATAATGTTATTAATTTTAATAATAATAATATCAATAATATTAATAATAATAAGTATAATAGTAATCATAATATACTTCTGATGTAATGATTAAAGTTTCTTGGATTAGCCAATAGCATATTGTTTCTAACATTAATAATAATTGTAACTAATAATAATAATAAAAATTAATAATGAAAAAAATAAAAAATAGGATTTAGCCAACTCAAATGGTAATGATTCAATTGAAAGATGTAGATCTTTTGGATACTTAATAGACTAATTAAAATTTAATTAAATCTAAAAAAATGAATTTAAAGTTCAGATTTAAAATAATTATTTCAAAGAACTATTTTTTCTAAATTATGATTTTTTTTATTCATATAAAATCAATTTTCTCAAAAATATTTATGATCATAACTTTTTATTTTTCAAACGTTTCAATTGTTAACGCGGCTTATATATTAGAATTTTCAAAAGATTAACTGAAATTCTGTTAAAAAATATTTGTATAAAGTTAAAAATTGTAGTTAGTTTTCAGTGTATATTCAAGCTTCACATCTTTTTAATGTAATTTATTTTGTCACGTCGGGACAAAATTAATTATCTTAGTACCCCTATTTAACAATTCTATCTAAATACACTAATTTTATGATATGGATTATTTATATATTAAATATTGAAATAATCTAATTTATAGCAATCCTAATCCTACTCAAATAAATAGAAAGTAGCACAGACATTGATATAAAATGGATACGGATATGGAGATATGTATAATTTCTAAAATGTAGAATACGGGACACAAATCTATATATTATATAATTATGAATTATATAAATTAATAATAAAGATTTATGTACATAAGTATGTTTCAGATTTTTTTTTGGAATAAAAAAATATTTTTCATGGCTGGTTCAAAATGATTTGTTTCTTATTTTTATAGTCATAATAAAAATTTATACAATAAATTTAAATTTTTAAAAAATTAATATATTTTATCTTTTTAAAATTATGCTAGAACTGTGTTATAATTTCAGAGATTCAATAAATATTTTTTGAACCAAACATTTGACTGATACGTGTCCTACGAATGCTATATATATATTGGTATTCCATAATGTGTCATGTCATTTAAAAGAAATACCTGAATCTATATCATTTTAAGATTATTTATCTTTGATTGGTAAAGGAAATAAAAACAAAAACAAAAATTAACTGTTTGGTAAAAGAAAAGACGAAGGAAAATAAAATTATGGTTTTAACATAATTAGAAAATGAAAGTAATCAGAAAAATATATTTATAAAATGCCATAAAGACTGTTAAGAAAAATATAATAAAAAGTTAATAAAAAAAGCAAACTATGATCTCAATCATATAAAAAATGAACTTTTAGTCAATATACAAGATGAAATAAAATATTAATCCCTGTCTTTATATGTCTCAATTTTGAAGATAAAAAAAAGGTCGATTCTTTTTTATATATGTTTCTTTAGAACTTAAATAATGCATTTATTATTTTTTCCCGTTATACTCATATTATTTCTTAAAAGAAATTTAAATAATTTACAGATGTATTATTACAGTAGATGGAGAGAGAAAGCTGAATGACAGACGCAGAAAAAGCTGAGAGAGGCTGTGTGATGTGTGGAATCCGTGAACGTTGTGGGAAGAAAAGTGAAGCCAAAATAAGGTAGGTTTTAGTGGGTGGTGCTTCTCCAGTTTACAGAAAAAAGCGCGTTTGATTGGTGGAAGCGTAGAGAGAAAAGAGAAGTTAATTTGTATAATGATTGCCAGTACATGGTTTGCTTGCATATTCTGTTTCCAGATTGTGGCCAATTTGTGACTCGCTTCTTGGATATCAGAAGAAGAAAAGCAACCAAACGCGAAAAAAATAAAGTTGGAATTGTTGTGTGTAGAGTAAACGGTACGAATAGCTTGGCTTCGCCTACATCATAATTATTTATTGAAAAAGATGGCACATTACATGATATTTTTGTTTACGGTTTACATTGTACACACCAACTACTTTTTATTATTTTCTGTCTCTTTCACTGCCTTTGCTTCTTCAATCCATCCTATTCCCACTCTTTCAATTATTGTTTTGCTTATAAAATAGTTAATTTATAAGCTAAATCCTTAAACTCTTTTAAGAGTTTTATTTTAGATTATAGGTATGGAAAATGATTTATTGAAAAATATCTATTTCTTTAAATAGATTTTGATATCGTAATAAAAGAGTTAGTCTTTAATTATTTGTTTGAGAATTTCCAATTAACACTTGACAACGTATAATCTGGTTCCGTTTGAAAACAACTAACTTTTTTGTGTGAAAAAAAAGTATCTTTATCAAATAATTTAATCTTGCAAAGTCGGTTTTTTTTATGTAAAACTTAAAATTTTGTCCTGAAAACTAAAGCAAACTTATGTTCAATCATTTAGTACAAAACAACTCGTGGAACTTCAGACTTCACAATCCCTTACATTAGAAATAAAAGTAAAATAGAGTTTGAGGGACGTATTTTAGTTAATATTGAGATATATTTGAAAGTAGAAGTAAAATAGAATTTAGTGTATGTTTGCTTAATTCCAGTTGATTAAAGAAGTAGAAAGTGGCGTAGTCAACGATGTTTGTATGGCTATAATCAATAGTCTTCTCGGGTAACAGTTGGTAAATAGACTAACCAACATTCCCCAGCTAATAATATAGTATACTCAAAACTTTGATTCTATGTTTAGATTCGGAGCATAATTTTCCTCTCTATTCCCCAAATTTCTATTTTTACAAAACTATATTATTGTTTTTCAACAAAAGAGCAATTTTAATTTAGAGTGGAAGCCAACCGATGCATTCTCTTTCTCTAGCGGTGAAAGCGAAATATCCCAACCCACACCAAAACTTCTATATAAACCCAAAACTCAATTTCGCGCACTCACTCTGTCCGTGGGATTACAACACTCTTCTGTTGTTTCACGTACAACCATGGAACCGCCATTGCAACAGCAACCGCCGCCGCCGCCACCACCGCGCTCCCTCATCATCCTCGGAAAATACCAGCTGACGCGCCTCCTCGGCCGTGGCAGCTTCGCCAAGGTCTACCAGGCACGATCCCTAATCGACGGCGCCACCTTCGCCGTCAAAATCATCGACAAGGCCAAAACCGTCGACGCCCGCATGGAGCCCCGCATAATCCGCGAGATCGACGCGATGCGCCGCCTCCACCACCACCCTAACATCCTTAAAATCCACGAAGTCATGGCCACGAAGACCAAAATCCACCTCATCGTGGAGCTCGCCACCGGTGGAGAGCTCTTCGCCAGAATCTCCCGTCGAGGCCGTTTGCCGGAGTCCACGGCTCGCCGGTACTTCCAGCAGCTGGTCTCCGCGCTCCGGTTCTGCCACCGCAACGGTGTGGCGCACCGCGACCTCAAGCCTCAGAACCTCCTCCTCGACGGCGAAGGCAACCTCAAGGTCTCCGACTTCGGCCTCTCCGCTCTGCCGGAGCATCTCAAGAACGGCCTTCTCCACACCGCATGTGGCACGCCAGCGTATACAGCGCCGGAGATCCTCCGCCAGAACGGCGGCTACGACGGGTCGAAGGCCGACGCCTGGTCCTGCGGCCTCATTCTCTACGTCTTCCTCGCCGGCTACCTTCCGTTTGACGACACGAACATTCCGGCGATGTGCAAGAGGATTTACCGGCGAGATTACCAGTTCCCTGACTGGATAACAAAACCGGCACGATATGTTATATATAAATTACTGGACCCGAACCCGGAAAGCAGAATGGGGTTGGAGGCTCTGTTTGGGAACTCGTGGTTCAAGAAATCATTAAGACCCGAAACGGCAGAGGAAAGCGCGTTTGGGTGGGATAACGTTTATGTGAAGGGTTGTTACTACGAAGGGGCTAAGTGTTCGGGCGTGAACGCGTTTGACATAATATCAATGTCTTCGGGTTTGAATTTAACGAGGTTGTTTGAAACGACGTCAGATGGGGGTAGTAGGAGGGAAAAGAGATTCACTTCGAGTGCGCGCGTGGAGGTGGTGGAGGAGAAGGTTAAGGAAGTGGGTGGGGTTTTGGGGTTTAAGCTTGAGGCTGGGAAAACCATTAACGGTGCAATTGCCTTGTTAAAAGGAAAGGTCGCTTTGGTGTTTGAGGTGCTTCAGATTGTGCCCGATCAGCTTCTTTTGGTGGCTGTGAAGGTCGTAGAGGGTGGCTTAGAGTTCGAGGAGCATCACTGGGGCCATTGGAAAAATGCCTTGCAAGATCTCGTCCTTTCTTGGCACAACGATGAATCCTGAACTTATCCACCATCAATCAAACATACATACATATGTACATCTCGTCTTCTCTTTTTTACTTCTTCTCAATTCAACACCGCTGAGAAGAAACAACTTTGATGTTTGCCTTGTCAGAAACACCTTTTTCATTTTTTATTTATTATGTTTTCTAGTTTAGTTATCGGTGTGTTAATTTATGATCCTTCAAATAAAAGAACAAAAAAACACCCCTAGTTGTTAATGGTCAAGAAGCTAATATATCTCGTCTTCATTTTTGGATTATATAGCAAAAGATATTGTTCTCCATTTTTGGATTATAGCAAAAGATACTGTTCTCCATTCTTGGGTTATAGCAAAAGATATTGTTTTTCTGGTTATTAATCAATTGATGATCATTTTATTTCATTCAAGTAGTCCTGTCTACTCTTACTCTACAGACTTTCCTAATAGTACTTCTTAACCATGAAAACTACCTATCACCTTTATTCTCAGAGTATCCGTATGCTCAATGCTTATCCATGCAAATCATTTCACCAATAAATATCTAATAAATATCTATTGGCTGATCAAATTTACATCTTTATTACAACTTAAAACTATGAAAATAACATTAAACAATTTATTAAAGGACAACAATAATTCCGACATCAATGAATAAGTTCGCTAGACATAAAAACCTTAAAACTTTAGAAAACGCAAGAAAACGTAAGTTTTACTTTCTCTGTATACATACATACATAAAGGAGATATTTATATAAATATATTATTTTTCTTGATGTAGGGGCATCTATATAAATATTATATATATATATATATATATATATATATATATACTTACTGAAAATCTTGTAGTCGGTTATGTAGCTATATTGAAAAGCTTGTAGTCGGTTGAATCTAAGAGAATTATAAGGGGCAAGTTGAGCAACTTTCAACGGTTCCAAGGAATGGATGTATAAAATATTTGTTAATCAAGTAGTGTTCATAGTATACAATATTTGAAAGGAAATGTAAACATGATAGCAAAAGCCTCAAACTCTGTGAGGTGGAGAATGGTTGAGAAAGAGATGCATGTACCCTACTTAATCAAATATAGCAACTCATGATAGCCTAAACGAATGGTCTTCTAAGTACACTTCTATAGCAAACATAAATGATGTCAAAATTTAAAAATTAAAGATCTTAACATAAAAAAAATCAATATAAAAATTTATGGTAAAAAAAGAAAATGACTTAATTTTTGAAAAACATAACACTAAAAGCTAGATTAGCAAAATCATGTGATATAAGGGACAGAATAAAATAAAAATGCAAAGCCAAATTTATAATTTCATAATATATAAATAAGTTGATAAAAAAAACTATACAATCATAGACTTGTAAGCGCCTCAAACATTTAAAAAAAAAAACAAAAAATGTGCAAAGATGGTTAAGTTTATAAAAATGTAGAAAATGAGATATCTATATAATGATGTAGGATTTTGTTGGTGTAGTTTCTGAAAGCTTGGAACCAAACCTATGTTCACCGAATGACAAATTTGAATTACTTGGGTGCTGACATTGAACGGAGAAGAAATAATGTTAATGGTTGGCTGAAAACAACCAATTGAGGATAGAGCTCTTGAAGATAGGCACAAGAAGATTGAATATTAAGAGATGAATAGAAGAATGTGTCGGTTTGTGCAGTGGTTTCAAGAACACCATTAAAATATTTACAACTAGCCTTTCTTGAAGATTCTGTGTGAAGTAATTAATTTACCTTTTTTTTAATCCCTGTATTGCTTTTCTTAAACCACAATTATGGCTTTAATTCAAAAGGGGCCATTGATCTTCACACTCCTTAATTCATTTCCTATTATTATAAAGAACGTTGCTGGAAATATACCATATACTAAAATGCCACGGAATCAGCCAAATTGACACAAATGGTGATTAATAGAAAAATGTATAAAAAATTATAAAAATGAGCATTTCTCAATTACAGTTGTTAATAATGTATACAATATTAATTAAATTTATTAATTTATCATTTATTTTTTAATTAAATTAAAAAATTTAATTTAAATAAAATATACAAAAATTGTACATGACAATTTAAATATATTTTATATAAATTAAAATTTTCAATTCTTTTCGAAAAAAAATTGTACATTCGTCAGTAATTTTAAGTATTTTATTCCAACTGAAATTGTTAACTCAATCAATAACTTTAATTAAATTTTTTTTCTTTCACAAAAAATAATTAATATTTTTTAAAATAAAAATATCTATATAATAATAATTTAAAAATTATTTAAAATTACATGAACGGAATAATAATGTTTTGAAATTTTTTATTTTATAAATAATATCAAAATTTTAATTTTGTTTTATTTAAGAAATTCATGTATAAAGTTGAAGAATAATTTTTTTTTCACCATAATTTTAAATAAACTAGGTTAAAAATAAGTTGTATGATAAATTAAAAATATTGACTATTTTTTATATATTGTTAAAGTTAAAAATATTTTTGATGTTTTTAAAAAATTTAAATTATGTTTGTGAATTAGATTTTAGGATTGATACAATTATAAATAAATGGGGTATGATTTATGTATAAATTTTTAGATTATATAATATGAATGTTGATGAAAAAATATATTATTACTTTTTATATCAATTCCTCGTATACAAAATTATTAAGAAAGTCATTACGATTAGACGTTGATAGAAATTAACATTTCAAATCTATTCCTACCATTCAGATATGTTAAACATTGTCATTTGGGTCAGAAACTTAGAAGTACTTTCCAGTCAAATCTAAGGATCTAGATCATAGAAACAAGCATTACAAATAAAATGACAATACCAATCATCAATCAAGAACATAATATTATATTGAAATATCACCTCAATACATAAGAGTTTGAACAAATTACTCCAAATCCCAAATGGTAGAATTAGCCACTCATGTTGGCTATTACAAGCAGGGAGAGCAAGAAAACAAGATCCGAGATGTTTCTTCTTAACGACTGTCTCCTTTAGAGTTTCTAACACCTTTATTCTCCCAATTGGATTTCAATCCACTCAAAGATGTCTAGGGTTGTGCTTCAAGTCTCATATTTAACCTAGTTGGACTTGGGCTAAGTGACTCCTCGCTTGGGTGTTATTGGGCTCGCCTGGGCAAGTTGCACAAAAGAAGGCCCAACATCACTGGAGTGATCTCGCCTGGGCGAGATTGGGCTCGCTTGGGCGAGATTGGGCTCGCTTGGGCGAGATCCTTAAGGAGCTTCTTGCTTGGGTGAGTTTAGACGAGCTTGAGTAAGTACTGGTGCGTTCCAACTTTCCCTTTTTAGCTTTGTATATTCTCCTTTTTCCTCTTCATTCTTCCCTAGAATCCTGAAATTATCACAAATTTGGGAATAAATTGTTTGTATTCAAATTAAAATCACAAAATATGTACACAAGTTTAAATTCATAAATTATGGGTTATATTATGTTTATTTTATCAATTAATATCCATAAGTGCCTATATTACTGAAATATTTCACTTATTAGGCTCTAAGAAAAACATGTTACTAAAGATCTATGGGAAGGTAATGAAAGACTATTGAGACCCAGAAAACATGCAATTTTGATACTAAAGCATGAGGACATACTTGACCAACAAGTCAAACACTTAATTGATGATTATGGTTTTAGACATCTGTAAAAATTTAAGAACATCGACTTCAACCACCTACTACTTATAGCATTAATGGGATTGTGGAGAACAAAGACTCATCATACCTTTCACTTTCAACTCAGTGAAACAACTGTTACATTGGAAAATGTGGAATTGGTCTTGGGTCTACCTGTTGATGGAGAGGTTATTGTTAAATTTATGGGAGTCTAGGTTCAAGAGGGAGGTGAATTGTACTTAGGATAATTTTCACAAATGAACTTTTCAAATAATTTTGACAGTAAAATAATAGACTGTTTATAGAAACAACATATTCAAATTTCTCAATCAGAAGGTAACTTCAAAGAAAACTGCTGATTAGTATCAGAAACAACTGATTAGTATCAGAAACAACTAATTATACTTTTGACTTGGATTTTCTATTCTAAACTACTCATTCACTTACACAATACAAGTACTGAAATTAGTTTTCAAATATAAGATTTTTGATCTGTTCTAAATATAATGACTTATTAAAAGGCTTGGTTTTAATTTGAGAAACAAGATTCAAAACACTTTGCAATTATTTGGTATACAAAACTGAAAACACTGATGTTGTAGCGAAAACAACTGATTAAACATTGAAGCAACAAATTTATTTTTATATCAGTTATACATTTTTTCCAGAATATCAAGGCAATGAGTATGAAAGCAGTAAAGTGTTGAAGATGGTTGCTGCCCCTTCAAGACACGTGTTTGATGAAGCCATTTATGTAAATTTAATTTGTATTTACATTTGCTTTAAGAATGTCTTAGGTATAGTTTAGAGGTTGTTTAGATTAGGCTTTTTTCTAGGTAACTCACCTCTTAACCCCTTGTTGAAGCTGGAGGAAGCTTCTTCCCTACCAAGGCTTGATGGGTGTTTGATGAAGAAAATAGCTTGAGTGCTTTGAAGATTGTAATAGGTTTTTAGATTCATTTGTAATTAGGCTTGTAAT